>JAEEGH010004582.1_pt1 | contig 35358 bp, 29 predicted proteins | sample 9134181 | NCBI WGS metagenome assembly JAEEGH01 (sample SAMN16246544, study PRJNA631951) | gut metagenome | biome: gut microbiome; feature: rumen; material: DP-attached | host: Bos | place: Iran: Karaj | collected 2018-10
ACGTGCTGGTGGGCGACGTCCGCGAGGGCGGTTAGTACGGCATCGAGTCTATCCCGCTTCTGGACGAGGTGGATCCGCGTGGCGACCTGATGTTCCGCATGGGCAAGGGCCCGAACATCTATACCTCTGAGACGATCGGTGAACCGCCCTTGGGGAAGTGCTGCAAGTTCGCCATGCTGTGCCTGGTACCCACACCGGGATACCGTTATTATCCCATACCCTACTATGCGTCGATCTACCGTGATGCCTGGTATGATATCTACCGTCTGATTGGCATCGGCAAGCGCTATATGATCAAGAATACGTCGGCTCCCCGCATTCAGGTGGAGGTACACCGCACGTATTGGGATAATGTCTGCAGGGAAGAGGGTATCACCGATCCTAAGAAACGCATTGAGCGTATCATCAAGGAAAGGCATGACATCACTGAGTTCTGCACCAAGCCTGAGAACGCCGGCAAGGCTTGGGTGACCTCGTATGACACGACGCCTGAGGGCAAGGAGAAACGGATGGTCAGGGTGTATAACCTGGTAGAAGGAAACAAGAAGGAGGGCGGCGACTGGAGTGACGACATGCAGGAGGCCTCCAACTCCCTCTGCTTCGCCATGGGCGTGCACCCTAACATGGTGGGTGCCGTGCCTGGCAAGTCGCAGATGAACAACTCCGGCAGCGACAAGCGCGAGCTCTTCACGCTGAAGCAGGCTATCGAGAAGGCCTTCCATGATGTGATGGAGGTGCCCTACCATGTGATCCTGCACTATAACGGGTGGGATGAGAAGTTCGCCCTCGACGTTCCGATGATCCAGCTGACAACTCTCGATGAGAATAAGGATGCCAAGGAAACAACCGTAAATACTGAGGAAAATGGAAATAACACTGAAAATAAGTAAGGAGGAGTTTGACAAGGCCGTTCCTGCTGCCAGGGAACCGAAGGGCATCATCTTCGGAAAGCTGGAGGGGAAGATCAATGCGGCCATCGTGGATATCGCCGAGGATATGCTTGGTGATGTCGTCATTACCGTGGTGGACGGTGATGCTGAAGGTGAGCTAGCCAGGGCGGTGATGTCCCTGGCCTCCGTCGACGTGTTCCTGCGGGAGATGCGCTGCCTTGACCTGGTACTGACGGGCACGGGCTTCGGCGTGGTGTCGACAAACGACACCGCCCCGGCCTCTAAGATGCGAGTGGATGCCTTGGACGGGGAACTGCGGGTGAAGTGGCTCAACCTGCATGACGATATCATGGAGCGGTGCTTCAGGATCAGTGGCTGGTACGCCCAGGGACTGGTGATCATCGACACGCTCTTCTGCTTCTTCAAATTCCTGAGACAGTTTGCCGGTTTCCAGGCGCCCATCTCCAAGGACTGGGAGAACGCGTCACCTACCATCCTCGATACGGACCGTTGGCTGAGGGACAAAATCAGCGACGAGTTCATGGACGAGCTGATCGGGCAGATGGCCACCAACGGCCTGTCAGACAAGAACCGTGGCGTGGTGCATCAGATCCGTCGGATCTTCGGTGTGGCCATCCAGGGTAATAAAGGTACGGCCTACGAGTATTTCCGTAGGCTGATGAACACACTGGAGAGCGATCTGGAATCCTTCCAGACCTATGCCGGTAGCCAGGCTTTCGAGGTGAACCATTCCAAGCTATATGAGAACAGGAAAGAAGACGGCGCGTTTCACTTCGTCGGATAAAGTGCTCCATCTGGAGTGTCCGACCTCCTGGGGCGAAATGTCGCAGGAACAGTTGCACTATACCATGGATCTTATCGGGTCCAACCTCTACAGCGACGTGGAGATACGCACTTACATGCTCTTCCGCTTCTGCGGTATCGAGGTGCTGAGGAAACGCTTCAAGTCGGCCTCGTGCCGCGTCAGGCTCGAGAACGGCAAGTGGCACCACTTCGACCTGCAGGACTGGCAGGTCCAGGATATGATCGGACAGCTGAGCTTCGTCAGCAGCTTCGATGACTTCGGCCGTGGGCTGGATACGGCTGGCGGTTTCAAGGCTGCGGACAGGCTCCTGTCTGATGATTATCAGTTCGGCTGGTACCTGGCCTGCGAACGCAAGTACCAGGCGTACCTGAACACCAGAGACTTCAAGTTCCTCGAGGGACTGGCACGTATGTTGTTCATGGACGGGAACAAGCCTGTTGGTGACACCAAGAAACCGATGGAGGTGGATGCTGCCCTCGGCACAAGCGTCTTCTTCTGGTTCTCGTGGCTGAAGAAGGAGTACTCGAAGAGGTTCCCGCATTTCTTCAAGCCTGTCGACATGGTGGACGGGAAATATAACTTTCTGGAATCGTATAATGCTCAGATCCGTGCACTGACGGATGGCGACGTGACGAAGGAGGATGCCGTAAAGAAGATCGGCTGCATGCGTGCCCTCACGGAACTCGACGCCAAGGCCCGGGAGGCTGAGGAATTCAAGGCTAAATATGGAGATAAGTAAAGACACGTTCGATGCCCTCGAGTATTTTAAGGAACTGGGCGAAAAGAACAGGCTCGTGAAGAACACCGGGTTCCATGTGGGCTTCTGCTCTGGACCGGACGGCATGGATCAGGTCATGGCTGAATACCGAGACCATGCCAACTTCTTCCTGGTCGATGACACCACCAGCGGCAACACCTTCGGCAACAAGCCAGGGTGGTTCGACCGTAAGGTGTATGCGGTGTATATCGTCGTGGGCTATGAGCACGGCGACGAGCTGCAGTATAAGGAGGCTCTGGCGCTGGCCCGCCGGATCTTCAAGCAGCTGCTGTCGCGCCTGATCAGAGACAAGGCGTCGATGAAATACGGCAAAGGGTTGATGTACCTGAACCTCGAGACGGTCTATTCTCATGAGTATGGCCGCTATACGTTCAATGGTGCCACAGGCCTGTTCTTCCAGGTGACGAACAACGAGCCGCTGAATCTGGTGTTTGACCCTGACGAGTGGGAGGAGTAATGCATGGGATACGGCGGCTGGGATGAACGTGAGCTCCAACAGGCCAGGAGAATGGAACGCCGCGGAAGAGGCAGGTCTTCTTCTGTGGGTTCTGAGGAGGAACTGAAACGCTTCGAGGAGGGATGGGCTGAGATGATGGTGACCATCTGGCAGGAGAAGATGCAGCTGCTACAGGTGGAGGATTCCGGATCACTGAAGGCCTCTATTGAGGCAAAGGCCCTGCTCGAGGGGGCGAAGAAGACCATCCAACATTCTTTCCTGGCGTATGGCAAGTATGCGGATGACGGCGTAGGCCGTGAGTTCACGAATACGGGCTATACGGACAGCCTTGGACGCTTTTACGCTTCCAGCCGCCAGGCTGACGGCACGCTACCGTTCCTGCTGCCAGGCGGTGAGGAATACCGCGCCGAGCACGGCCTTGACAAGCCGAAGAAGGTGGGCCCTGCATGGGGCGGCCGTGTGGCCGGCGGGCATCCGCGCAAGGCCAAGGAGTGGTTCTACAGGAAATACTATGCCTCGCGCATGGTGCTGAACGAGCTGGAGCGCGACTATTACGGCAATGCCTACCTCGGAACGATGACGGTTGCTCTTGACGAGGTGATGGGCCAGACGAGAATTATATTGTAGTTTTAGCATGGTGGAACGTTCTGTAATTTTGCGGTATGAATCACGAACAGTACCTGAATCTTGAACGGTCTTTCATCGGTATCCGCGATGAAAGGAACTATCGTGCCAATACGGCCACCCGTATCGGTACGGCCTTCCTGGAACTGTTGAGGATGGTCGCTACCGGAGAGTTCGACGAGGTGACGTTCAACTCGGTGTCGAACAAGCCCACTTTCTTGCAGGGCCTTCTCACGTACGGATCAATCATCCTGGGTGACTACATCAAGGGACTGCAGGGAGGAATCATCACTGAGGAGGCATTTGCCGAGCTGAAGGAGCTGTGGGTTCGTGAGCACGTGAAGGTTGGCGACGGTACCATCCATAAGGATGCTGCAGGTCGCACCATGCCGGCTCTGGAGGTGGACGGTGATGCCGTATTCTCCGGCAACCTGTCCTCTCCTGATTTCGTCTCAGGTTTCTTCTCCGGCCTCGGCTGGGCCATCCAGAAGAAGGAGTTCGTCAATTCCCTCGGCCAGACGGAGACGAAATACACTTTCGAGATTGACAACCTCACCGTCCGCAATACCCTGCGCGTGTTTGAGCTGATCGTCAGCCAACTGCGTGGCGAGAACGACAACTTTGTGTTCGCCGCGATGATGGAGGTGGACCACTACGACCCGCTGACGGGTAAGGTATGGCTCTCCACGAACGGCGGCAAGTCTTACATGAACTTCCGCGAGGGCGACTGTATCATGGTCCAGCGGTTCCAGCCTGGCAACGATGCCAAGAGTGGGGGCGACGGATATATCGTCAAGAGCTACGAGCTGGTCATCTATGACTGCGGCAGTGGTGGCGAGGGTGACCCGAAGGATGAGAACGGCGACCGCCTGGACTGGGTGCTGTTCAAGAACTTCGCCACGCAGATGGTTGACGACAACCCTTCTTCAACGGACGAGGATTACGTTGGCACATACTACACAGAGGAGGAGATCGCCGAGATGGGTAAGGACGGTGAGAGTCCTGAGCCTGTGTTCATGACGCCGGAGAGGCTGATCGCCAAGGGTGACACGTTCTGCCGAGTCGATAACGAGACGGATCCTGAGCGCAAGGGTGTTATGTCCATTACGAGTGTCGGACCCAACACACCGTATATGGATGTCATGTACGGCATGAAGACGGACCCGAAGCACGCCCTGAAGAGCCGTATAGGAAACCTCGAGGGCATCCGCACGGAGGCGTTCGGCTGGCTGCAGGGCTTCGGTGCATATATCAATAACCTGTATGCTGTCGGCAACCTCTTCAACTCCCAGACCGGTGAGAGCTACGAGAGCCGTATCGAGGCTACCAGGGAGAGCATGAAAATGCTGTACCGCGAGACGCTGTATGATATCAGCGAGGGTGAAAACAAGGTGGCCAACGGCTTCTTCCAGAAAGGGCTCGACAACTGGTCGCTGGTGAATCTTGAGGGGGACGCAATCCCTGACGAGCCGGAGGTGGAGTGCGGTCAGAAATACACGGATCCCACTACCGGAAAGGAGACGGTGGACTGGTTCCTGCAGGGCGGGACTGGCGAGGAGGATACGGACGGGATGGCGGTTTCCGACGGTGCTACGGTGGAGGTCGGCAACGGTGAGATGGGTGTTCCGCTGCTCTTTAACGGTCAGGTCATCCAGCAGAAACGGCTGATTGCCGAGATGAAGACGGTTGAGGGTGTCCAGGTGCTGCACCTGTGTAACGCCGGTGTCTCTCAGGATTTCTCGGTGATGAAGCCGAACTCCGCCCATAAGAAACTGACGGTGGATGACGATGAGTTCGAGAACCCGTCGAAGCCGGACAACAGCCAGCCTGAATATGAGAAGATGACTTACCGGTATTGGGAGGATTACTACAGGGACTGGCTGGTTGACAACTATGATTATGATGACTGGCGAATTGAGGAGGTGCTCTCTTCTGAGACGGCCATCAACTGGATCAACCAGCAGGTGGCCAGTTGGTCGGCCTATTACGAAAGCCAGGTGGATTATCTGACTTCTACAGAGGACGAGGCGGACAAGCTATATTTCGGCATCCGCATTCTCCCGCTGACGGATGGCGTGTTGCGTGTCGGCTTCCTCGGCAAAAATGAATTATGGAGCGAGAGCAGTGGTTTCTCTGAGTCGCTCATCTCCTCGAGCAGCTGGGTGCTGCGGCAGGCCTGCGACTATCCGGAGGATGGCAGGGCCTGGTATTTCCCCCTCGACACTGATAAGTTCGTGAAGAACGGCAGACTGCTCGTGTCTTTCTCCGGTGAGTGCTATATCCGCTTTGTGGCGGTGTCCAGCGATCCTATCAGCGAGGCCGAGAGGGAATATAAGACGCTGTTTGAACAGAACAGCCGCAGGATCCGTATGCAGGCCTCGAGGGATGAGCAGGAGTATGCCGACTGGGTGATCCAATATAATGCCATAGCCCAAAGGGTGACGGACAACAAGAACCTTGCAGACAAGGCCCTGAAGGATATTCTCGGTATTGAGTATGACGGGGATTCCGGAACATACATCTTCCCGGATGACTGGGTGAATAATAGCTTTACCTTTGCTTCCTGGATCATCCACACGAAGAACCGTCTGGACTTCCTGTTCACCAAGTGGGACGATGACGAAAATCTCGTGGGCTATTCTGACCGTTCCCAGACAGCCGACTTCATCCGTGAAGTGATTGCCGGTACTGCTGATGATCCGCTTTGGGGTGAGGAGGGAAGGAATCTGGTGGAAGCCTTCAGTTCTTTCAAGCTGGCTTGGAACGAGGCTCTGTCGGACGGTACCATCGATGCCAGGGAAAGGGCTACCCTTGATGAGCTGAAGAAGGCGATGGCTACTGCTTTCAGCCAGGCGAATGCTTTTTATGACAAGGCCCTGCTGAATCCCATCATGGGCAGCACGGACGAACTGGCCGACCTCAAGAAGAAGTGGAATACGCTGACTGGTAAGTATTCAGAGCTTAACGATGCCATTGATGCCGTGCTTGCGGTGAACGGGTACATCGACGTGAATGACAGACATAAGGACTTGGTGACTGCCGTGGAGTCGGCCTATACGGCTTTCAACAATGCCGTGAAGGCGTTCTATGAGTCACTGGCCGTTGCCAATAATTACGTGGACGGCGAACTCGCCAAACGGGTGAAGACTGTCCAGGACAATCTGACAGGGTACCAACAGTCGCTCGACCGCGAGATACAGAAGGCTTTCCCGAACAAGACTTTCATTAACTGGATCAGCGACACGAAGACCAGCTCCATGCAGGTGCTCGGTATGATCAGCCTTGACAACGACGGGAATCCTGTTCTGACTGACTATTCTTTGAAGACACAGACGGCCACTGCGATCGAGGAAGCCGTTAGCACTTCTAAGGGTTATGCGGAAGGCCAGGTCAAAGCATTGAAAGATATCATCCATCCAGACGTTCTGAAAAAAAACAATAATGATTATGACTACGCCACTTTCAAGACGCAGACCTCTAACGGCTTTGATACCATAGCTGCGGCGTTCGACCCTAAGACGAAGAAACTCTCCAAGATATCTACATGGGTTCAGACTGTTGAGGGATTTGAAGAAAGAGTTGAGAATATAGAAGGCCTTTCGATAATCAAACAGACGGCTACCGCCATCCAGAATGTAATTACAGGTGATTACATCGGCGAAAAAATCGGCATTGACGATTACGCCAAGGTGAATGACCTGCCCGATATGTCGAAATATTATGCCAAGTCGGACTTTGAAATGACTCCGAGCCAGATCAAGCAGAGCGTGGAAGGACTGGAGAGGAAGGTCATCGACATCAGCCGTATGGAGGATTGGGAACAGGGCTTCTTCGGTACCACTGCAGGCAAGGACTATGTTAATATAAAATCAGACAACTCCAACTGGATAAGAACGAAGAACCTGATAGGCATCACCAAGTTCACAGCCTTCACACTGAAGAACGGCTATATGATGTATGTGGGTTTCTTTAACTCGGTTGGAACCTTGCTCAGCAGAAGCAGTATGATCATGCCGTCGGACAACAAGACGTCGTTCAAACCGGATATACCGAGCAATGCGGCTTACTGTGCCATCACCATCACTAAAGCCGGACAGCCCACGACGGTTAATGATTTGCCTGGTGCAGGACTATACAAGATCGATTCTTCCGTCGTGACAGGTGCAGAGATCTCCATGTTCGTCAGCAAGGATTCTAACGGCTATCTCGAGAGCGGCATCAAACTGAGGGCTGACCAGATCAGTATTACAACAATAGATCAGTTCGGCAGCGACTTCAGCTGGACCACCATGGCTAATAAGCTGAAAGGTAAAATAACCATCGCTGCGAAAGACTTGTTGTTCGATGCTAACAATATTACCTGGACACTTCTTTCTAATTGGACGATACGGCATCCGGTAAACAATAGCACTGAGGACGTCCTGAAATTCACTGCAAGTTCAGGTGATTTGTGGATAAAGGGGAAATTGTCAGCAGGTAGCAAGATAGGAGATTCCGTTACTATCAATAATAATAATATTATTGTTGTTGGCGAAGATTCGGAAAAATTATATATTCGTCCGAAAGGAACGAACGGGGCTGAAATTGTTGGAATCTCTGGTACGGTAGAAACTTTAAAGTTTGGGTTTATATCGTCTGAAATTATTGATGGCTCTGAAGCTATTACACATCCGTCTCTTGAAATGAAAACAGGTGCAACGGGTGGTTATTTGGATACTAAATATACTCCGAAAGATATCTCTTTTCATGATAATGCAACAGGTGCATGGCTAAGAATTGGAACAATGAGGGGTTTTAACGGAAAAGGGAAGGTCAATATAATATCAGCTTCTTGGGCTAGACAAGAAAACTATGATGATCTTTTGGCAGGTCAAGTATATGTAGATAATAATGGTTATTTAAAAGTGAAATAAAATGGCAAAGAACGAGAAAAAAAAGACATGGGTAGTCGATTTCACGCAGTTGAACGTGGAGGTAACGATTGATAAATTCGTGACCAAGGATATCAGTAAGCCGTTGGGCAATTACATCCATCAGTGTACCGAGGATATCGGCATCGACGACCTCGCACATGATATCTACCGCAATGGCAAGTGCGAAATGAACGAGGAGCAGGCTGCCGTCTTTGTCGACCTGGTCAAAAAAAGCACCATCGAGCCGTATATCCGTCGGCCCCTCATTGATCTCATCATGAACGTTAAAAAATAGTTTGTTATGGAAAAAGTGGAATTAGTTCAAAAGAAGCAGGGCAAGAGCCTTGACTACGAGCCCGTCACCATGGAGGACGGAACGTCTGTTGAATTTTCTCTCAGGGAAACCTCTGAAGGTACATTCATCAGGGCTTCCGCCAAGAAGGGCGGCAGCGAGATCGCTTACGGATCCTGGTCTGACAAGTCGGACGTCTTCTCGGTTCGAGTAAATTCCCTGCGGAAGTCGGCAGACCCCAAGGGACTTGCTCGGGTTATCTTCGAGGGCATCATCCAGATCCTCGAGAGCGAGACAGAGGAGGAAGAAGAGGAATGAAACTAAAGGGCGCTGCTTATGGATAGCAACAATTTCACAGACAGGGAGATGCTGATCCAGTGGCTGGATGAGCACTGGACTGACGTGCTGAAGTACTACGGTGCCAAGATGAAGAACGCAACGGAGGTTGAGAAGATGGCCTTCGATGACGATAAGGTGGTTGGTGTCCTCTGCTCCTTTGTCTATGAAGGCGTCAGGAAGGTTGTCAATGTCACGCCGATGTCCCTTGTCGAGGGCCTGACCAGTCTTTCAGAGGAACTGGCCATACGTTGCGAGAAGGCTGCTACCTCTGCCGAGCAGCAGGGATCCTATGCAGAACGCCAAGGCGACAGGGTGAATGATGCCATCCTTGACATCACTGAGCAGAAGGAGCTGGCCACCCGCATGGCCAACTATGCTAAGGAACAGGGCGACCACATCGTGGATCTGAAGGACATGGTGACGGAATGGTTCGGTGCCACTCCTAACGAGGGCATCCGCAAGTCCGTTTCCGACTGGCGTAGCGATACTCAACTGGCATGGTCTCAGTGGTGGGACGGCATCAAGGATGACTGGTCGAATTGGTTCAACGGACGTAAGGATCAGTGGACGTCGTGGTACAACAATATCGTTAGCGAAGTGGACGGCTGGTTCTCAGTCGTGAAGCAGGAATGGACTACCTGGTTCAATGAACGGAAGAATGAGTGGAACGTCTGGTATGCTGCCACGACAGAAGGGTGGGACAGCTGGTTTGAATTCACGAAACTCGCCTGGTCTACATGGTTCAACGGTCGTAAGGACGAATGGACGACATGGCTTGCTGGAATCAAGAACGAGTGGTCTTCATGGTTCAGCAGTACGAAGGATGGGTGGAATACATGGTTCAGTGAACTGAAGAGTACATGGTCTTCGTGGTTCTCACAGAAGGAGTCTGACTGGAGTACATGGTTCAACGGTCGTAAGGACGAATGGACGGAATGGAAGTCTGGCGTGGTTCAGATATTCTCTGGCTGGGAACAGAAGGAGCAGGAACGCCAAAGTGCTGAGGAAATACGTCTGGAGATCCAGGCTCACCCGCCCATACCTTCGGAGCGCGGCTACTGGATGTTCTGGGATGTGAACACCCATGAGTATGTGGAGAGCGGCTATTCTTCGCGTGGTACAATGGACTGGCCGGAGTTCTTCTGGGACTACGACACCATGGGCGTCGGCGTGATCACGACTCGCGACTATTCCCGCTTCTTCATTGACGAGCAGGGCAGGTTTGGTATGTACATGTAAATATAATAAGGTATGGATATAGAGAATGGAAAAATGATCTTCGGCTATATGGCCATGATGCTTGAGGACCGCACACCGTGGGATCCTCAGACAGTCTACCATCGCAACCGCTGTAAGATGGACAGCCATGGCAACTGGTGGGTGTCCAAGAAGTCCACACAGGATGAGCCCAACGTGAATCATCCCTTCCCAGGCTTTGACAGCCAGGGCGATCCGGTTGCCTCTGAGTGGTGGGCACTGTGGATAGACTGGCAGCACCCCATGGCACAGCTGACGGATGCCGCCGGTTCTGCCATCGAGGCTGCACAGGCTGCACAGGACCAGGCCGCTGCGGCCCGTCAGGCTGCAGAAGAGGCCGGACAGGTGGACGTAGTGGAACTCGGAAGAAAGGTGCAGACACTGGAAACTGCACTGACCAGTCTTACGGACAACGAAATCTCACAGCTGCAGACTGCCGTCGACAGCCTGCAGGGACTCATAGGCGCTGACGTCGACGGCGTGGTTAACAAATTCAACGAGTTCGTGGCTTTCCTCGCCGGTATCGGTGACGACAAGACGCTGAACGGCATCATAGCCGACTTCACAAGTCAGCTGGCAGGCAAGCAGCCTGTAGGCGACTATGCCACGAACGAACGCGTCGATGATCTGGAAGAGAAGGTTGACAGCCTGGTGTCGCCGGAAATGGTTGTGTCACACCTCACATTCCCTTCCAGGACGACGGCCAGAATGGATGGTTCACATTTAATTTTAGCAGAATAATATGGCAAATACTATTGTACAAAAAACCATTGACATCAGTGGTATTCCCTTTGTGGTTGAGAAGCGGGGAGACGGAAAGTATTATATTGTTGCTATCCGTGTGCGTACGCGTGAGTTCTTCTTCGAATCGACGGGCCTGCCTGTCGAATTCGTCGATAAGATCACCGGTACGCCTGGAGACGGGAAGATCAATGGCATAGAGGAAATTGAAGACTTCCTCGAAAACATGCCTGAAGGTTCGAAGTTGAGTGAAGAGCTCCAGGTTGATGACGTGCAGTCGGATATCGAGGCCGCTCTCGGCTTCTCTCTTGACGAGACTGAACAGGTGGAAACACCCTCAGTATAATTTTTTATTTATTAACGTTTTAAATTTTTTTGCATTATGGGTAAATTAACTCTTTCTGCATTGGCCGTCCTGATCAAGAAGTCAGTGGTCGGCGTCATCAAGTACATTGATCTCAAAATCAATGCCAACAGTGTTCACATCTTCGAGAAGGCAACCGCTAACAGCGGCTACCTGAAGACTTACGTTGTCACCACCGCCGCCTCTCTGGCTGCCGTGACCGCTCTCAACACCATCGGTGAGATCGACATCCCGAAGGATTTCTTGCTCAAGAACAGCGTTCAGCTGACCGTCGTTGAGGGTACTGGAGACAACGAAGGCAAGTTCATGGTGACCGAGGAGGATAATGTGGCCGTGGCTACGCCTTACGAGGCCAACTCTCAGGTTAACGCCGCCGGCAGCTGGCTCGATCTGATCGTGAACACGCAGGCAGGTGACGAGACCGCAGTTCACCAGCTGATCAACCTCAGCAAGTTCATCGACATCTACACCAACGGCGTCGGTCTGAACCTGAGCGGCAAAGCATTCAGCATTAAGCTCAACGCTACTGCAAGTGGCCTCTCTGTCGATGTTGACGGTCTGAAGATCCTCATTGATTCGAACAACGCCAACGGTCTTGCCATCACCGCTAACGGTCTGAAGCTGGCTCAGGCTACTCAGTCTGCAGCCGGTGCCATGTCTGCCGCTGACAAGACCAACCTTGACGGTCTGGTTGAGGACATGGATCTGGATCTGGTATCTAATGCGGAGATCGCTTCCTGGATGGGCTATGACATCACAGGTACGCCTGCTGAGGGCTCTGATGCCGCTCAGATTAAGGCAGCCCTGGAGGGTGTTAGCAGCGACTCTATCACTGACGAGCCTGCAGCCTAATCTTTGGCCATGAGGGGTGGCGGTAATATGGCCGCCGCCTCTCTTCGTTGCACCGTAATGCAAATCAAAAAGAAGTAGATTATGGCTAAGATTAGATTGAAAGCTCTGGGTCTGATCCTGAAGAAAATATGTTTGGTTGCCAATTATAAATTCGCCACCAAAGAAGAATTGAACATATACCAGAATCCTCATTTCGTGGGTTCCCATCTTACTTTTCCGACAAAGACAACGGCAAATATGGTGGGATCTCATCTGGTTTTGACGGAATAACAATCATTCTAATTTATTAATATTGTAATAAAATGGCAGATTATCCTAATCACTGTACTCACGCTGACGGTCCATGGGGATCAAGACCCTATAGGGACATCGAAGCCTACGAGCTGGCAGTAAACAATGCCGGCCGCCTAACAACCGCTGAGGGCAAGATAACGGCCCTCGAGAACCTCTACAAGTACCTGAACACATCCAATACCTGGTTCGGGTGCAAGTGGCCTCTTAACAACTCCAACCCTGAAGGTACGCCCATCGGCAACCTCCTCCGCCTGGCCCATATGCAGGAGATCTTCAAGATCGGCGGCTACATGGTGAAGAACGACCATAGTCGCAAGAAGCTGCACCCCGCAGACCATCGCCACTATGAGGATGGCGGTGTCGTGAACTTTACCGGTACTGACGGCCACTACCAGTGGGGATGGGGTGTCGGTATCTACTATGCCGCATGGAGTGACGCTTCGTATGATTACGAGGCCTTCGATGACAGACCCATCCCTGGTGTGCCCTGCGTGTACATCCCTGTCGGCTCCAGAAGCTGTGCCGGTTATGCTGCACTGGATCGCACGAGCAACATCCTCTGCTCGTACATTAACAAGACGGCGCAGTTCCGTGGTGGAAATAACTCGAACTGGGACGGCACGTACCGCTCGCTGATCTGCAAGCCCGTGTCGAATGTCGGCTTGCCTGACCTGGCCACCTACGCCCGTAAGAACGGCAACCTGTGGTTCACCTCTGAACGTGTGATGCTGTTCATCACAGGCGCCCTGGCACGTGTATTCTTCCACAACCGCCATATTCAGGCTGCCTACAACTCCCAGTTGACAGCTGACGGCCTCCATCAGGGCGGTCTCGGTGAAGGCGCTGATTATCCCTCATTCTGGAGTACAGATCTCGGCTACAACCCGTATCTGGATCTGGACCTCGGCATTGAGAAAGGTGACTTTACCGGTCTGATCAGCACAACCATCAAGAACTCGTCTAACGAGAATGTCACCATCAACAACATACCGTGCTTCATGGGCCTGAAGAATTTCTACAAGTATCTGTGGACGATGGAGGAGGATGCGCTGCTGATATGTCAGGCAGACGGCTCACAGGCTATGTATGTGGAGAATGCCGTGGACGGCAGCACATTTGACGTCAGCGGCGCCGGCAGCCACATCCTCGTCGGCAAGACTCCCGTACACGCCTCCGGTTCATGGTCGCCCATCAAGAAGATCAGCTTCAGCTATCTCTCTGGCATGCCTGTTGAAGATGGCGGAACTTACGGGACATATTATGCCGACGGCTATTATAATCCCGTCGCCGCTAATGGCTCCGTCCGTGGTGCTATCGTGTTGGGCAGCGCTTACTATGGCGACAATGCCGGCTCGTGCATGCTCCATGGCAGCGTTGCCCCCTCGGATGCCGATGCGGGCGGGGGCGCGGTCCTCTGTGAATTCACGGAAGCATTCAACACACAGCTTTCCGTGCTGGCAGCGTAATAGGGCGTCCGTAGGACGCAAGGGACACCGGCCACGAATAGTGGCCTGCATCGCGCCAAGGCGCGATGCCTTCTCACTTTTTTAGACCTAGTCTAAATAAAGATAAAAAATCGCTCTTTGACTTGCTGATAACAGGGAAAGTTAGTAACTTTGCATCGCTTTTCATGACGAATTGTAGGTAGATCCCTCATCCACTCCGTCCGTGGTGCTATCGTGTTGGGCAACGCTAACAATGGCGACAATGCCGGCTCGTGCATGCTCAATGGCAACAATGCCCCCTCGAATGCCAATGCGAACGAGGGCGCGGTCCTCAATAATTCCGAAAGTATAAGAGGGAGAGCCTTTCCTAACGGAAGAACATATCGAAAGATGACGGCGAGCCTCGTAGGTACAGGCCGAGCGGCATACCCGTCGGAGGGAATTACAGACCCTCCATCAGACCCATCAATGTTACACTATAACCCCGTTTTGTATGCGACGTATACGCGACAACCGGGAGAATGAGACTTTGGAGAATGCTCTGCAGGCGTTCGAGAACTACGCCTTCCAGAAGCACAATCGCTGGAATGTCATGCGATACGAGCAGGACATCGACGCCAACACGCACCAGGTCTTGAAGGATATCATTGATGAGACTTTCCTTCCTTCCGGTTATGATGAGAAATGGATCTTTGACAAGAAGCCGAGGAAACTGGCCAAGGCACCTGTCAGGGATCATCATACTGAGGCAGCAGCAATCCTTCCTTACGAGAAACAGGTCTATGACCATATTTCATGGAAGGCTCCAGCGGTGAGGCCGGGGCTTGGCACGCATGCCATGATGCGGTTCATCCGCAATGAACTGTTTGCCAATCCTCAGTCGCTGCTCTATTACTATATCCAGATTGATATTCACCATTACTTCCCACTGATGGATCATGAGTTCCTGAAGCGGAAGATCTCCAACAGGTTCAAGGCTGGTAAGCTGAGGAGGTTCATTTTCAGGATCATTGACTCCTACCCGCAGGGAGCTCCACTCGGCATCAAGATGGCACAGCTCTTCGGTATGCTCTACCTTGCGGACTTCGACCGCCTGCTGGAGCGTTTCTTCGACATCCCGGACGATCCGGAGAAGATGGCCTACTGGACGTCACGGTATATCACTGAGTGGATCCTGACCGCAAAGACTCCAGAGGAGGAGAGGATCCTTTCCCGAGGCATCTCTTTCCTGGCCGCTCGCTTCAGGAGATTTGCCGTGGAGGGGATCAGACACGGCTGGCGATTCGTTGACAATATCGTCATAGAGCATGAGGACAAGGTGTTTCTCAGGATCACGCGAGACCTGGTCATCATGACGCTCTCACGGGACTATAGGGCGACTGTCAACAACGACTATAACGTGAGGCCCGTATGGATGGGTATAAGACTGGTGGGGTACACTTATTTCCACGAGAAGGTGGAGGTGTCGAAGAGAAACAAACAGGCGCTGGCCAGGAAGGTTCACAAGCTCCAGAAACTCGGTTTCAGCGAGGAGCAGATCCGGATAAAGCTGTCGAGCCAGTTCGGCTATATCAAGCACGCAAACAGTATTAATTTAATAAAATCTTTAGGCATGGAAAAATCTTTAGGAAAAATCATCAAGAACCGCCGTATCAAACCGCCTTTCAAGGGCATGACTCCCAACCAGAAAGTTCCGTTTTCTTCTATTGTAGTAAAAAATCCCGACAAAAATGGGGGGGGGTGAATACAAGATTTATCTTCTCGATTATGTCATTCAGGACTCAAAGATTGACAAGGAAACGGTCTCTGTCAGGGAACAGGATTCCAGCGGCCAGTCGCAGGAGATCAGCCGTCAGGTTCCGTTGAAGGTGCTGGCCATCAGGTTCAAGAAGATCATCAAGACGTTTACGACGACAGGCCTTGATGGAGAGGAAGAGGAAACGTATCAGTTCCAGAAGAAACTCGACGAACAGGGCAGTCCTACGGATATCGATGCAGAGTTCTACGCTTTCACTGGGTCCAGGATCATGATAGACCAGGCAATGAACGACTTCTCTACTCAGGATCTTCCGGTCCCTACTGTTATCCAGCAAGTCAAGGGCAAGGATGGTAAATTATATACAAAATTCACTTGATATGGAAAAGCAAAAGATTTCGGCGACTTATGCCGAGCGAAGGACTTTCTTCCCCTTCGGGGACAAACAGATTATCGGTTTCCTGGGTGAAACCGTCGTAGAGAACTGGATGCAGCCTAATGCACCAGAGGATGCAGCGCCCATCACGGGCTATCAGTATGAGGGTACCCGTCAGGACGGCGGCACTCTCATGCCATGCGATGACCCTTCTGACTATGGATGCGTCACTAATGCCATCATCCGCTCCAGATACTCTGAGAGCGAGGAGCTGGCCATCCACCGCCATTACGTGAACTCTTTCGAGGAGCATCAGGACGAATGGAATGAGTATAACCAGTTCTGCGAGGAAGCAAAGGTTATTGCCAGACGTTGGTTGGGAATAGAATAAGGGATATTTTTGTGAATTCTTCATGATACACCGCTGCAGGGATGCTCCGGTGTATCATTTTTTTTGTAGAAATGTTAAAAATGACAGGTTATAATAAAATAATTATGTAAAAGTTTGGTTATAATAAAATAATTATGTATCTTTGCACTGTGATAATCAAACAAGTAGTAACAATTAAAAAATCAAGGAAATGGGAAAAGAAGAAAGACAGCTAAGAATCAAGTTCCTCGAGCACCTTCTTGAAAGCTACATCAGGATCTCCGAGAAATCTGAAATGGACAAAGAGAAGTACCAGGCGACGATCGAGAAAATCAGAGTTCAGCTATCAGCACTCTACCAGCAGCAGTTAGATGATTAATAACAAACCCTCTCCCTCCGGGGAGAGGCTTAAAGAAGATAAAAAAATGAAAGAAAAAAAGGAAAAAATCAAGGAGCTGAAAAGGCTCGTGAGACTGACGGATGAAGAGAGCAAGAGAAAAGTGGATGAAATTGCCCTCTGGTTCAAAGACCATAAGGATCCTGAGTGCCAGGAACTCTTGGATAAGTTCATGACGGAGGGACTGGAGGAAATTGTGGTGGAGGCAGAGGATATACGTAGGCAGATCGAGGACGAGGCATACCGTCTGCTGCCCATCTCCTATATCGCTAAGAAGTATTTCGGGAAGAGCCAGTCATGGCTGTCCCAGCGCATCAACGGCACTAAGGTACGCGGTCGCTCCTATACACTGAATGAGGAGCAGAAGCGCATCTTCAACAGCGCGATGGAGGACCTGTCGAAATTCTACGGCTCATTTCGCCTGGCTTGAACGTTGGCGACTTGTTGATTATCACACCGCCCCGGCTCTGAGCCGAGTCGGGGCATTTTAAAGGAAAGGAACTGTTATGGAACTGGCATTTATCATAGGATTATTCGGAACATGGGCGGTCATTGCCTTGGTAAAGGGGGCTGACTGGCTGGGTGGCAACAGTCATAAAGAGTCGGATCACGACTTCCTTGACAGGGTGTTCCGTGAGAACAGTGAAAGAGCCAGGAAACAGTACGAGGAGATCCTTAAGGAGAAGGACAAATACCGTTGATGGTATTTTTACCTGGATGTATAATGGGTTATCTTTGCAGAGAAAAAGATAACCCATTTTCTTATGGCAAGTAATGAGAGATATATTACCACGGTAGAACTTAACTCCCAGCAGGCGCAAGACAGGCTGAAGGAGCTGATTAAGAGGGTTGATGAGTTAAAGAAAGCCAAGGAGGACGCAGTTAAGAACGGAGGCTTCTTTGACGAGGCACAACTGAAGAAGGCCACAAAGGAACTGAATCAGTGGCGAAGCCAGATGACTGGCGTACAGGGTATTCTGGACAACATCAACGACGTTACCATTCAGGACCTGCAAAAGGGACTCCGCAAACTCAGGGAGCAGTCAAAGACCGCTCTTCCTGGAACGCGTGAATTTACGGACATTCAGCAGGGCATCATCAAGATAGAAGACCGCATCAAAGAGTTGAAGAACTCTTCACGTGAGGCGAAGGACGAATCAGAACAGCTGACTGCCAGTATGCAGCAGTTGGCAAAGGTCATGCAGAACGTCAAGGGCAGTTCGTTAAACGACTTGCTGTCGGCACAGAAGATCCTGGAGCAGAATGTGGCAGACGCAAAGCCTGGTAGCGCTTCTTACGATACGGCCATCGCACAGCTTAAGGAAGTGAAAGCCCGTATTCAGGAGATAAAGGCAGAGCAGCAGCAGATTGTCCATCAGATCGACAAGTACGACCAGGAGATCAAGATGGCCTCTAAGGATATGGCCACCATGGAGCGCGAGACTGATCTTGTTGAGAAAACCATGAAGAACCTGTCAAAGGCCAACGTACGAGACCTTGAATATTCCATCAAGATTGTCAATGAACAACTCCGTGATTTACCACGTGGCACTGCTGAGTTCGAAAGGATGCAGGATAAGGCCAAGAGGTTGCGGACAGAACTGGAGAGAGTCCGGTATGAAGGTGCAGCACAGCAGCCGTGGATTAATAGAATGGCCAACTGGTTCAATAAGATCCAGGGAACGGTCATTGTAGGTGTCTCTTCTATCACCGGTCTTACTCTGACTGTACGCAGGGCTATTCAGGCCTTTGCTGACATGGATCAGGAGATGGAGAATGTCCGCAAGTATACAGGTCAGACTACGGAGCAGGTTCATAAAATGAACGAGGAGTTCAAGAAGATGGACACCCGTACATCCCGCGAGCGTCTGAACCAGCTGGCCGGTGATGCCGGTCGTTTGGGCATCCAGGGAAAGCAGGGGCTGATGGAGTTCGTGGACGCTGCTGATAAGATCAACGTGGCCCTTGGAGATGATCTGGGCGAGAATGCAGTGAAGAACATTGGCAAACTGGCCATGACTTTCGGCACTGACAAGACCATGGGACTGCGTGGAGCTATGTTAGCCACTGGTTCTGCTGTCAATGAACTGGCACAGAACTCTTCTGCTGCAGCCAATTACCTGGTGGACTTCACCGCACGTGTTGCAGGTTTCGGAAAGCAGGTGGGCCTGACGCAGACACAGATCATGGGCTTCGGTGCCGTCATGGACGAGAATATGCTGCGTGACGAGATGGCTGCCACCGCCTTCGGCCAGCTGCTGGTGAAGATGACAACGGATCTGGATACCTTTGCCCGTCTGACAGGCATGAAGGTGGAGGAATACAAGAAACTTGTGACAGAGGATATCAACGGTGCCATCATCGCCGTGGCAAAGAGTCTGAAGGGCAGGGACATGCAGGATCTCGGCAAGGTCTTCGACGCCATGAACCTCGATGGTCAGCGTGCCATCGGTGTGCTTGCTACCCTTGGACAGAAGATTGACGATGTCGAGGAGAGGCAGCGCATTGCCACCAAGGCCTTTGAAGAGGGAACGTCTATCATAGATGAATACAATATCCAGAACAAGACCGTTCAGGCTGATCTGGACAGGGCCAAAAAGAGTTTTAATGAGCTGAGGATTGAATTGGGCGAGAAACTCATCCCATTGGCACGCTATGGTATTACAACTGGAGGTGCCATTGTAAAACTTTTGGTAAATCTAATAGAGTTCTGCAGCAAGTATAAGGCTACGCTTATGCTGCTCATCACTACCATTGGTGTGCTGGTATTGAAGAAGGAAGCTGATGTATTAATAACTAAGGCAGAAATATTTTGGAACGAAAAACTCATCGCGACAGTCAAGAGACTGTGGGCGCTTGTGGCCAGCAATCCATGGACTGCAGCAGCTGCAGCTGCCATGTTCCTCGTCGGAATAATCATCGACTTGACGAGCAGTACTGAGAAACAAATAAAGGCAGAAGACAAACTTAACAAGTTAAGAGAGGATTCAAAGAAGAAGATGGCGGACGAAAAGACGGAGTTGGATGTTCTCATCAAGGCATCAAAAAACGACAAGCTCCAACTGGACGAACGTCTGAAAGCCATTAAGAAGATCCAGGATATCATACCAGGCTATGTAACGGAATTGAATAAAGAGACGGGTGCATATAAGGAAAACAAAAAAGCCCTTGATGATTACCTTGTTTCCCTTGCTAGGAAATATGAGATCGAAGGTGCAAAAGATATGCTGCGAGAAATAGGAAAGGAACTGGCCGATCTGAATACTCAATATGAAGAAGCATATAAAAACAACGAGAAAGCCAAGCAGCTGACTGAAGTCAGCTCAAGGAATTCCGGTTACAATCCCGGAGAAACTAATTTCCTCGTTTATAATGAACAGAGAGCATCGAATGATCTAGAAAAGGTTAACAAAGCTATTCAGAAAAAATTAGAGGAACGTAAGAGAATATATCATATATATGGTGTCGACATAGAAAAAGAGGCCGTTAGCTCCGGTACTGAAGATGCTACAAATCCTTCCTCCTTCACTGATCCTAAAGCTGATGAAAAGAAACGTAAGGCTGCAGATGCTGCAGCAAAGAAACTGGAGGCGCAAAGGGCTAAGGAGTTGCGAGAGAAGAATAATTCCCTGAAAGCTCAGACGGAGGCGGAAATCGCCATCGTCACTCAGAAGTATGCCCAGGGACTGATTGACTACCGTACATACATTAGCGAGGTGGACCGCATACAGCTTCAGGGATTCGAGAAACGGATGGCCATCTATGAGAATGAGTCTGACGAATACAAGAAAATCCTCAATGACCGTGAGCAATATGCCCTGAAGGCTCAGGAGAAACAGGAACGTCTGAATCTGAAGGATGTGGAGAAAGAACACAGTAAGGTTACGGCAAAGATAGAGGCCTCTTACTACAATCCCATGGATGACGAAAGATACCTGAACGAGAGAGCTGTCAACGAGGCCCTTTTCCAGGCTGACCTGATTTACCTGCAGGAGAAAGCCAAGTTATACAAAAAGGGTAGTGAAGAGCGTGTGGCGATCGAGGAGGATATTGAATACATGGAGCAGCAGCACAAGCTGGAGAATGAAAGGTATTATTTTGAGATGCTCCAGCAAGTGCGGGAACAGTATCTGCAGACTGGTAACGAACAGCAGCTGAAGATTGCCTTGAACGGACTGGAGAACCTTCATAAGGAGGGACTCCTGAAAGAAGAGGAATACCAGCGTGCCAAGGCTGCCATTCAGGCTCAGTATGCAAGCTACCAGACTCCAAACGAACAGGCAAGGAAGACCGGTTCTGACATGTTGGCCGTCGCCTCAGACAAAGCCAAGCAGCAGACTGGAGACAATGGCCAGGTTCCTCTGATCGGTACCATCCAACAGTATGCTGCAACCATGGAGCAGCTGAAGGCGCTCTATGCTGATGACGAGCAAAACCACGCTGCTTATCTTGAGGCGAAAAGGATGGCGACAGCCCAGTTCTGTGCGGATCTCGCTTCCGAGTTCCAGGCTGCATACAATTCCGTCAACCAGATAATGAGTGCTGCATCTTCATATTTCTCTGCGGCCCAGGACTATGAGACCGCTGAGGTGAAGAAAAAATACGAGAAACAGATTAACGCTGCCGGCAACAATCAGAAGAAGGTGAAAAAGCTGCAGGAGAAGCAGGCAAAAGAGGAAGCGGCCATCAAGACGAAATACAACAAAAAACAGGTGAAAATCCAGATTGCACAGGCTATCGCCCAGACGGCCATGTCGGCACTGAACGCCTATTCTTCAGCTGCTGCAGTACCAGTCATCGGATATATTCTAGCACCTATTGCTGCAGCTGCTGCCGTGGCTGCCGGAATGATCCAAGTGGCAGCAATTAAGAAGCAGGCAGCAGCGCAGGAGGCCGGTTATTACAGCGGTGGATTTACTGGAGGGAAGAGCTATAAGAAAGAAGCCGGTGTAGTTCATGAGGGCGAGTTCGTGGCCAACCATAAGGCCGTAAACAACCCTTCGGTTCGGCCTTTGCTGGAATTCATAGATAAGGCCCAGAAGAGTAATACTGTCGGAGGACTGACTGCAGAGGACATTTCGCGTCAGCTTGGCAACGGCGGTTCTGCTGTCGTCGCGCCCGTCGTTAACGTCAACACCGACAATGAGGATCTGAAAGAAGAACTGCAGCAGAGCAGGGAGGTCAACGGACGCCTGCTTAAGGTCATCGAGGAGAAAGGGATCAAGGTGGATTTCCCTATGGATAGTTTTGATAAGAGTTACAAGCATTACAAACATCTGAATGTATGATGATCTGTTATATTAACAAGAAACCTGCATACCCTTTAGCGCAGTCGGACGTAAAAATTACGCTGATCAACCCTTTTATGAAGGATGGCGATGAGAAATCCATGGAGGTGGTGTTTCCGTTGTCCATTCCTGAAAATCAGCTCATTTTTGGTACCATCAACCGTCTTGACACACATTTCTACAGCGATAGCTTTGAGGACGTCAGGCTGATGGCTGATGGCGTGGAAGTGATAAGTGGCACAGGGACGATCACATCTGTAACTGATAAGGAGGTGAAGTTGCAGATTCTTTCCGGAAAGTCTTATCTTCGGTTTAAGGCCAGCTTTGACAAAACATATATCGATGATATCTTTTATGGAGACCTCAAGCCAAGACATGAGGTTCTGAATGGTAAACCTCAGCAGAGTAAGGGGGTGTTCGACATGAGCAGGGATATCAGTAGCCATGGTTTTGTTGGTGAGCCTGGAATGTATGCTTTCCTTCCTATCCACGATGAGACGAACGACTTCCACCTGAACATGCCTACATATTTCTATACTGACGACTACAAGGCCGCTGGCTATTCCATCACCCTCAAGGCCATACAGCCTAACCTTATGTACGTCATGAAGAAAGTAATGGAGAAACTTGGATATACCATTGAAAGAAATGTTTTCGACGCTGAACCATGGAATAGGATCTATGTGGCCAGCGCAAAGCTGACTACTGTCATGTCAAGAGCTCTTCCTCACTGGACGGCATACAAGTTCCTGGATGAATTCAGGAAGCTCTTCAACGCAACCTATATCTTCAACGAGGGCAGCAAGAGCGTGAGCATTGTTCCCTTCGGAGAGTCAGGCGATGCGTCATTCGAGGTGGTAGAGCCATTGGAGGAATTCGGCACGAGTTTCGACGAAGAGGGCGTCGAATATCTCGGATCTTCTAATATTGAGTACGAACTATCCAACTGTGACCGGGACTACGATATGCTGTCACAAGATATTCTCAAAGCCTTCCAGAAGAAAGAATACGACAGCATCAACGATCTGTATAATGCATTTGCGTCGATGTCAACGCAGGAGAAGATGACTACCATCTTCCACTGTCCGGTTGGGTTCTTCTACGGGAAGGCCTTGCAGGACGAAAACGGTGAAATCACCGCGTATGTACTTAGTGAGTGCGGGTGGTTCTCTCCACTGGTGAGGACTGAGGGCGGCAGCACGGTGACACTGCATATCGTTCCTGTGGCCATGAAGGCCCAGAAGGCCCGGTGTGTGACAATCAGGCTCACCAACTGGGAATATCTTACACATGGTACCGGTTGGAGAACAATGGGTGGCCAGCCGTACGAGTATGACAGTATAGAGGCCAACATGGAGGTCGATTACCCGGCTAATGAACAAATGAAGACATTCTCTGACGGGGATATCCAGACCAATTCTCTTCCGTATGTTACGGTTCAGGATGTGATCGAGGAAGGCGAGTCGTTGCCTGACAGGTCTGACGAGGACGGACTCATGGAGATATTCTTCGCTGCAGGGACACTCCTTCATTCTTCAGAACTGGCGTTCTGGGGGCCGGACAGGCTGATTGCATTCCAGATTCATTCGGTCGACCAACCAGTAGCTTTCACCGACTATCGCCATGCCGTGTATTATGCGTCTGTTCCAGCATGGAGTCTGGGACTTAACCCCTTGGATAGCGTGAGGTCAATAGGATACTACCATAACCACGGAATCAAGATCAGAAGGAATGTCAATGGAAACAACGAGATATGCATCCCGTTCTTATTTAACGGCAAACCGGATCCTAGGAAGATATATATCATCAGAAACAAGAAATATGTCTGCTCGAGGATTGAGATGGCCGTTGGCGAAAATGGCATCGAAGAGGTGAAAACCGGTTACTTCTACGAAATGTTATAAGACTCCTTCGTACTCCAGCATGAGTGGGTTGGCCGCCTTAAGCTCCAGAGGTGTGTAGGTGTTGGTGATGGCCAGCGACGAATGGCGGGCCTGGTCACGTACCGATATCGGGTCTACTCCCTTCCTGAGCATATTGGTGATGCCGGTATCCTTCAGACTGTAATAGACGTACTGTTTTGAGAAATTGAGATCCTTCCTGACGTGTTTGTCCCAGTAGTCCCTGAACTGCTTCTCTGAACGCTGTCTTTCTCCCGGACGGAACCCGTCGCTGAAGAGGTAGCAGCCACCATGGGCGCTGAAGATGTCAAGATCGATCATAAGCCTGGCCACTTTCTGGGGCATGGTGATGGTGACGGAGTTGTGATTCTTGGTCTGGTCGCCCATCAGCGTGATGGTGTTCATACCAATATTTATATCGCCTACGCGCATGCGCGAGAGTTCCTTGGGCCTGATACACATGTAGTGGGTCAGATAGCAGGCCAGCAGGTAGTTCCTGTTGTGTCTCGTGACATATTCGCGGATCTGGAGGAGAATGTGGTCGGGAATGACTGTACGCTCCTTCTGATAGCCCTTGATCTTAATATTGGCGAAACGGGCGCATGGATCCTGGTTGATGTAGCCACGTTCCAGGAGATAGGTGCAGAAGCTCCGGAGCCATCCAAGGTAGTTGTTCCTGGTAATAAAGGAATTATTGCGGTCGATATACACGTAGTCCAGGAACCTGGACACAAGGTAGTGATCCATCTGGAACATATAGGTGATATCACCCTTGTCCTCCACCCATTCCCTGAAGATCTTCAGGTATGAAACGTAACTTGTAACAGTGTCCTCACGAAGACTGCGGTCATTCAGACGCTTATAGAGATAGTCGTGATACAGGTCTGCAGCCTTCGTGAAGAGGGTATAGGTCAGACTGTCAGAATTATCCACCCACGGATTCCATCCGTTCTCCAATTTACGGGTGATGTTCCTGATCATGTCCTTGGCCGTCCGTCTCATCTCCGCCTTTGACCGGCAATGGTCGAGCATGTACTTCTTACGTTTCCGTAATCCTGAGACGGGATCAAAGGCGTAGAAAAAGACAAAATTCTCCTTTCCTGTAGCCAACTGCGGATCGCTATACCCCTTTATTTCATGAGAGGCGGAATCGTGGCGAAAATTAATTTTTTTACCCATATCTTTAATTTTGACGTGGGTTATTAAACAATTTTCCGTGTCGGGACTGAAACGGAACAGTCCGAAATCTGTCCGACTTATTATGTTGTGACACTCCTTTGAAAGAAAGTAAGAGGCTGGAAACCAGCCTCTTACACCTTACAACGTAGTGCGCGTTGTCGGGATGAGGCGACTCGAACGCCCGACCCCTACGTCCCGAACGTAGTGCGCTACCAACTGCGCTACATCCCGATTGCTTGAAAGCGGCTGCAAAGGTACGGACTTTTTTCGAAATACGTGCAAGAAAAGCGATAAAATTTCAGAAATACTGGAAAATTATCGCTTTTCTTGGTGTTGCTAACTATTTAAAATGTTTCTTGAACTGCTTGAATTCGTCACAACGTGACACGTAGTCGGCTGGTGTGTGGCTGGCCTCGAACTCTGAGAGCGTCTTGAATGCAACATACTGCAACGATGCAGAATCAGGCACACGGTCGTACTTGTAAGTCTCGCTGTTCCATTTTTCCTTGTACCAGTATTCCTTATAGAGCTCGCCGTAGCAGAGAGCGAAGAGAGCACGCTCCCTCAAGGCGGCATCTTTGCTGAGGCTGGCCTTCTGCAACAGGCTGACGGCTCTCTTGGCGAGGTCGGCCTCTCCGTCGCGCTGTTCGTCGGCAGAACTCTTCCCGTTACGCATCAACCACCAGCAGTCACCACGGAAATGGGCCTGTGCATAGCGTACGGCGAGAGCGTAGTAACGCTTGGTGAGGGCATCGCCGCTGAGCACGTTCTGCTCGCCTTCCATCTTTTGCATCTCCTGGGCGAAGGTAAGCTTCGGATTACTGCTGAGCTGCCATTTCGTGTCGCTGTATTCGACATTCTGTTTCAGATACTGGCGCTTGAGCCAAGGCTCCACCTGCCAGCTGCGGTTGGCGGCATAGACGGCATAACCACGACTCTCGTAGAACGACTTGGGAATGTCTTTCAGCCATTTGGCGGCATTGTCCCATTGGCAGAGTCGCATGTATTTGGTGCCGATCAGATCCTCAAGCTCGTAGGCGTTGGGCTTGGCATGAGCCTTGAGGTAACGGTCGAGGTTGTTTTCGGCGGGGGTGTTGACATAATAGAGGTATTTCTGCAACTTCTCCACCTGCATGGTGTCGGTATACAGGTCGTAGATGTAGCTGCCACAGGTCTTATGGAGGGCGAGCAGACGGGTAGGCTGGGCGGCATAGTGCTTGCTGAGGGTCTGATGGAGCACACGCTCACGGACATAGTTGTAGTCCTTGTTCTCCTCCAGCCATTGCAGCTCGTCTGTCAGGTAGTTGTCGAAGGATTCGCTGTCCTTAGCCTGGTCTGCGGTCATGTAGAGCATGAGCGAACGGGTGCAGTTCTTCATCATTTCCGTGCCTTTGAGGCTGGCGGCGGCGATGATGTCGGAGGTAGCCTGACGCTTGTTGCCAAACATGAATTCAAGCCAGGCCTGGGCAGACTGCCACATGATTGGCACCTCGGTCTTGCCTTCCTTGACGACCTGCTTGCAGAAGTCACGCATGTCGAGGGCTTCCTTCTTGCTGATGTCGCGGATGAAGAGTTTGCCGCCAAACTGATCCTCGTAGCGGATGGCGTCGTCAGCCTCCTGGGCGTTGTTCACGAAGTCCTGCAACAGGAAGGGCAGCACCTTCGCATTCGGATTGCTGAGGTACTCCTGACGGATGGCAGCGAAGGAGCGCTTCTTGTAGTACTGCGTCATCAGGCTGTTGTAGTCGCCCATCTCAGCGAAGAGCTCACCGGCCTCGGCTGAGCGGCCCGTCTTATAGAGGGCTCCGGCGTAGATGTTCTTCATCATGTCTTTATAGACGGTCTCGATATACTGGCTGGCTGTTTCCTCCCAGAAGGTGACGTTCTCCTGATGCTTGGCCAGGAGCATGTTGCAGCGCATATAGAGCAGGGCGTGCTGGGAACGGAGCTTCGACTTGAGTTTGCTTTGGGCATAGGTCCTGACGTTCTCGAGCACTTTTTTGCGTTCGGCGATCTCTTCCTTCGACGGGTATTCCCATCGCTCGTTGCTGACGCTGCGGGCACAATTGAGATACAACTCGAGGTTCTTGGCGTAACTCACCATCAGGGCGTCGCCTTTCTTCTGGGCGAACTCGATGATGTCGTCGGAGTCGAACCAGTACCAGTCGTCAGGCGACTTGCCGAGGTAGGCTTTCCAGTTGTCGTTGCAGATTTTCTGAACGCGTTGGCTGAACTCCTGGGCGTCGTAGATACGGAACAGGTAATAGTTCGAGGTCCAGCCTCCAGCGCAGGCCAGCATGGGCAGAACCATTGCTGCCAGCAGATTAGTGATGATAAATCTCTTCATAGGTTTCTGGTTTATATCTGTTAATGTTTTCTTTGTCCAGATGATAGGTGATGACTGAGTGGCCCAGGTCTTTCCGTTCCTGCTCCACCATCCGTTTAACTTGCAGGATCTCCGAGGCCTCCACCGTATGTGTTATCTCCACACCGCTGATGATGCGCAGCCAGCTGAACATGGGATAGGCAGCAGCCAAGGGCAGGGGATAGTCGTCAAGATATTTCATGTAAGGCGCCACATCCCGTTGGTCGAGGATGGGATTGCGCTCTGTGAACTTCTGCGGATCGCCTGTGTTGTAGATCATCAGCGACCCGTAGTCCACAGGCGGCGCCTCCATCGATAGCTGGTGCAGACGGATGGTCGTCGACAATGTTCCGCCCCAGGCTTTCTTCACATCCTCCAGAAAGTCGTAGTACACCTTCATGTTGCGAGCCGTATAGTCGTGGTCGATCTGTATCTCTTTGACGCCGCTGATGTCGTTTGTCTCGTTCATCTGATGGATGCGCTTCACGAGTTTCTCTGCCAATCCCTTATGAGGTTTCTGCAGGCAGTCGATGGTGATATAGACTGTTGGGATGATTTCTATATCGGCAGGCAGGGTGTCGTTGAAGACGATCGTCGCATTGGGCATCGGCTCCCCGCTTTCATCCATCACCACATCGAAGTAGCGGCAGTACACCTTATTTATATTGTATGCCTTGAGGAACGTCCTTTCCGTGGAGTCGAGCCTCAGGTCAGTACGCCAGTAGTACACGGCGTTGCCCTCGTCCAACTCCATCCGCTCCCTGCATCCCGTCAGCAGACACAGCAGCAGGCATATCCAAATGACAGACGACCACTTCTCAAACATTGCTCAATTTTAATGATTTCGGCCGCAAAGGTACGAAGAAAATCACAGACTACCTAATATCCCGTCGATTTTTTATGCTTTGAGTGTGACAGAAACAACGGTGGAAATCGAGAGCAACCTCGGATGAAACTGACTGCGATCTCGGAGGAAACCGATGTTGATGTCCGTATAAACCGTTCGTTGACTGGAGTCAACGCATTCTTCGACTTAAGTCAAAAAACCGTTTGACTGGAGTCAACGAACCATTTGACTCTATGTCAAAAAGCACGGAAGCTACTGTCAAAGGCCTGTTTCTGCCTTAAAGAAGCTCAGGCAGTTGGAAGAGCTTGTTGCTGTTGGAGCCTTTGATGAGGATGTAGAAGCCCTCAGGGCAGTCGGCGGCGATGGCGGCTTTCACCTCTTCCACATCGTGGAACTTGCGGAATGAACAAGGGATATCGCGGAAGTTGTCGCCCACGAGCCAAACGTCATCGTAGCCGGACGATGCCAGACGATCCACCAACAAGCGATGTTCCTTATCGCTCTCTTCGCCCAGTTCGCCCATTTGTCCGATGATGGCCATCTTGTGCTCTGCCTCGATGAGGCTGAAGTTGTCGAGGGCAGCGTGCATCGAGGTGGGGTTGGCGTTGTAGGCATCGACGATGAGGTGGTTCTTCTGGGTGACGGTCATCTGCGAGCGGTTGTTCGAGGGAACGTATTCTTCCAGAGCCGCACAGATCTTCTTGCGGTCCACGCCAAAGTTGATGCCTACGGCGATGGCGGCCAGAAGGTTGTCGATATTATAGGAGCCGATGAGCTGCGTCTGCACCTTGTGCCACTTCGTGCTGCGACCTTCCTCCTCGAGCACCATCAGCGGCTCGCGCCAACGGAACTTCAGGAACGGATTACATTCGATGACCTCGCCAGAGATACAGCTGTACCAGTTGTCGGGATCGGTGGAGTAGGGCGACATCCAGATTTCTTCGTCGTCGCCGATCTGACTCATCAGGTGCTCGTTGTCGGCATTGATGAAGATGAGGCTGTCCTGACGGCTGCGGAGGAAATCGTAGAGTTCGCATTTGGTCCTGATGACACCCTCGAAGGATCCGAAGCCCAGCAGATGGGCGCGCCCTACGTTGGTGATAAGACCACAGGTGGGCTCAGCCGTCTCTGCGAGTGTCTTGATGTCGCCAGGATGGCTGGCACCCATCTCGATGACGGCAATCTCGTGCTCCTTCGTCAGGCGGAAGAGGGTCTTGGGCACGCCTACGTCGTTGTTGAAGTTGCCCTGAGTGTAGAGCACATTGTATTTCTGCGAGAGCACAGCAGCGATGAGTTCCTTGGTCGTGGTCTTGCCGTTGGTGCCTGTGATGCCGATGACGGGGATGTTGAACTGACGGCGATGCTCGCGGGCCAGGTCCTTGAAAGTCTGAAGACAATCCTCAACAACGATTATTCTAGACGACAACTCTGACAACTTGGACAACTCTTTTTCCTCAGGCGACGAACTGTCGCCTAATGTTGTCTTAGTTGTCTTGGTTGTCGTAAATAAATCTTTGTCGTCTACTATCGCGTAGGCACAGCCTTTTTCAAGGGCTTGGAGGGCGAATTTGTTGCCGTCGAACGTCTCGCCTTTGAGGGCGAGGAAGATGCTTCCCTCAGGACAGTCACGACTGTCGGTCGTGATGCAAGGATGCTGCTGATAGAGCTCGTAGAGTTTCTTAATATCCACCATTATATTTACGATTTACTGATGTACTATTTACGATTTTGGTGCAAAGATAGTGAAATTTGTTCACTAAGGACACTAAGGACACGAAAAAAAATAAAAATTTGTGTTCTTTGTGTCCTTCGTGGATAATTTTTTTGTATCTTTGCACGCAAATGGACTATACAATTAATATAAATGGACGACTGATGGATCTTTCGGAGCCTCAGGTGATGGGAATCCTGAATGTGACGCCCGACTCTTTCTATGCCGCCAGCCGCAAGCAGACGGAGCAGGAAATAGCCGAGTGCGCCAGTAGGATTGTGGCCGAAGGAGGGACGATCATCGACGTCGGTGCCTGTTCCACCCGTCCTGGATTCCAGGAGATATCCGAGGCGGAGGAGATGGAACGGCTGCGCTTCGGATTGGGCATCGTCCGTAGGGAACTGCCTGACGGAGTGATCTCCGTTGATACCTTCCGTCCAGACGTGGCCCGCATGGCTGTGGAAGAGTTCGGAGTGGGCATCATCAATGATGTCTCGGAGGGTAATTCCAGGATGTTCCGAATGGTCTCGCGCCTACGCGTACCTTATATATTAATGTCTCAGCAGCCGACCATCAGGGAGATGCTCCTGTCGTTTGCAGAGAAGGTTCAGCAGCTGCGTGACCTCGGTGCGAAGGATATCATCCTCGATCCGGGCTTCGGCTTCGGCAAGACGTTGGAGCAGAACTATCAGATCATGGGTGAACTGGATAAGTTGCAGGTGATGGGCTTGCCTTTATTGGTGGGCGTGTCGCGGAAATCTATGATATACAAGCTGCTCGGCTTCACACCGGATGAGTCGCTTAACGGTACGACGGCCTTGAATACCATCGCCCTGATGAAGGGTGCCTCCATCCTTCGGGTTCATGATGTGAAGGAGGCCGTAGAGTGCTGTAGGATCGTGGGACAAATAAATCGTAAATAAGTAAATCGTAAATAAGTAAGGTGTTATTCGAATTCGGAATCAAAGATGTCATCGACATTCTGCTTGTCGCCCTGATGCTCTACTACATCTACCGGCTGATGCGTGACTCACGTTCGCTGAATGTGTTTAATGGCATTTTGGTGTTTGTCATCTCGTGGCTGTTCGTGTCGCAGGTGTTGCAGATGCGGTTGCTTGGTTCCATTCTCGACAAGTTGGTCAGCGTCGGTGTGATCGCCCTGATCGTGCTCTTCCAGGATGACATCAGGAAGTTCCTGTATAACCTCGGAGCCCATCGGCGCATGAGAGCACTTTCCCGCTTTCTCTCGTCTTCAAAGGGAAAGGACAAGGCCAAGAAAGAAGTAAAGGAAACGATTATGCCGATCGTGATGGCAGCGATGAATATGAGCAAGGGCAAGGTGGGCGCACTCATCGTGATTGAGCGTACCGTGCCTTTGGATGACGTGATGGCGACTGGTGACCAGATCGACGCTGCCATCAACCAGCGCCTGATAGAGAACATCTTCTTCAAGAACTCTCCGCTGCACGACGGGGCTGTCGTTGTGGCCAGCAAGCGAATCAAGGCTGCAGGATGTATCCTGCCGGTGAGTCATAACCTCGACATCCCCAAGGAGTTAGGACTGCGGCATCGTGCGGCTATGGGTATCTCGCAGGAGAGTGATGCTGTGGCTGTCGTAGTGTCGGAAGAGACTGGAGGCATCTCCGTAGCGGTGGACGGATCCTTCAAACTCCGCCTGTCTGCAGAGGAATTGGAGAGCATTCTCACGAAGGAATTAGAGTAGCGACGTAAAGGTTTTCACTTAAATTTCTGAAAAAACGAACGTCAATCTTATGATATTTGGAATATTTTTATTAACTTTGCAAACTACAAGACAAACTGAAATTATAAAAATAACGAATTATGGATTTATTAAGTCAAATTGTGGCGCGTGCTAAGTCTAACAAGCAGCGCATCGTGCTCCCCGAGGCAGAGGAGGAGCGTACACTTCGTGCAGCCGACAAGGCTCTGGCTGACGACATCGCAGACATCATCCTGATTGGTAATCCCAGCGAGATCTTCAGACTGGCTAAGGAGTGGGGACTGAACCATGTTGATAAGGCTACTATCATCGATCCCCTGAACAACCCGAAGGCTGAGGAGTATGCCCAGAAGCTGGAGGAACTCCGTCGTAAGAAGGGTATGACCATCGAACAGGCCCGTGAACTGATGAAGAACCCGCTTTATCTGGGTTGTATGATTATCAAGACTGAAGGTGCTGACGGACAGATTTCTGGTGCGCTCTCAACAACGGGCGACACCCTGCGTCCTGCTCTCCAGATCATCAAGTGTGCTCCTGGTATTTCTTGTGTCAGCGGTGGCTTGCTGCTGATTACCAAACTTCCTCAGTATGGCGAGAATGGTGTGCTGGTGATTGGTGATGTGGCTGTGACGCCGATGCCCGATGCTAACCAGTTGGCACAAATTGCTGTATGTACGGCTCAGACCGCTAAGGCGGTGGCTGGTTTCGCAGAGCCCAGAGTGGCCATGCTGAGCTTCTCGACAAAGGGCAGTGCTACGCATGAGGTCGTAGACAAGGTGATTGAGGCAACAAATATTGCCAAGAAGATGGATCCTGAGCTGAAGGTCGACGGTGAGTTGCAGGCTGATGCCGCCCTCGTTCCGTCTGTCGGTGCCAAGAAGGCTCCTGGCTCAACGATTGCCGGTAAAGCCAACGTGCTCGTATTCCCGAACCTGGAAGTCGGTAACATCGGCTATAAGCTGGTGCAGCGCTTGGGTGATGCCATCGCTATCGGCCCGATCCTGCAGGGTATTGCCCGTCCGGTGAATGACCTTTCTCGTGGTTGCTCTGTCGATGACATCTATTATATGATTGCCATTACGGCTTGCCAGGCTATGGATGCCAAGAAGTAATTATAAAGAAGAAAAGAAATGAAAATCCTTGTATTGAATTGTGGTTCGTCGTCGATTAAGTACGCTTTGTACAATATGGACGACAAGAGCGTGATGACCAGTGGTGGTGCTGAGCGTGTTGGTCTCGACGGCTCTTTTGTGAAAGTAAAGTTGGCTAATGGCGAGAAAAAGCAGATCATGCACGACATTCCAGAGCATACCGAGGGTGTGAAGTTCATCTTCTCTCTGCTCACGGATCCTGAGATTGGTGTCATCAAAAGTCTTGATGAGATTGATGCCGTCGGCCATCGTATGGTGCATGGCGGTGAGAAGTTCAATAAGTCTGTGATTCTTACGGATGAGGTGCTGAAGGCTTTTGAGGAGTGCTCAGACCTGGCTCCGCTGCATAATCCTGCCAACCTGAAAGGCGTAAACGCTGTGAAGGAGTTGATGCCGGGCCTGCCTCAGGTGGGTGTGTTCGACACGGCATTCCATCAGACCATGCCTCCGAAGGCCTATATGTATGCCATTCCTTATGAACTGTATGAGAAGTACGGCATCCGTCGTTATGGTTTCCACGGTACCAGCCATCGTTATGTAAGTGCTCGTGCCTGCGAGTTCCTTGGCATTAAGGCTGAGGGCACGAAGATGGTGACCTGCCACGTGGGTAATGGTGGTTCTATTGCTGCTGTTGTCGATGGCAAGTGTATCGATACTTCGATGGGTCTGACTCCGTTGGAGGGTCTGATGATGGGCACCCGTGCCGGCGATATCGACGGTGGTGCCATCACCTTCATCGAGAAGAAGCTCGGTCTGGATGCCGACGGGATGTCAAACCTGCTCAATAAGAAAAGTGGTGTCGCCGGTCTGACTGGCGGAAGTTCTGATATGCGTGATTTGGAGAGTGCTGCCAAGAGCGGTGACGAGCGCGCTAAACTGGCTCAGGATATGTATTTCTATCGCATCAAGAAGTATATCGGTGCCTACGCTGCTGCTATGGGCGGCCTCGATGTGGTCGTCTTTACGGCTGGTGTCGGTGAGAACCAGATCAGCATGCGCTCTGAAGTTTGTAAGGACATGGAGTTCCTTGGCATCAAGTTCGATGAGTCGAAGAACAACGTCCGTGGTGAGGAGGCAATCATCTCTGCCGACGACTCCAAGGTCAAAGTTGTCGTCATCCCCACCGATGAGGAGCTGATGATCGCCACCGATACGATGAATCTGTTGTAAACAGATGTACTAGTTTGTTCAAATAGAGGCAGTCCTATGGGCTGCCTTTTTAATTGTAAAACTGTAATCTTGCTAAAAAAAGAGGCTATTATTGAAAAAAGTTTCACTAAAAGAAATAAATTCGAATTATTTTTGTATCTTTGCACCCAATTGGATTAGATAAATAACTTATTGCAATAAATTTATAGAATAGAATGAAAGCAAAATTTACTGTTATGCTAACAGCATTGCTGATGCTGTTTTGTATGAGTGCTAACGCACAAAAAACTTTAAAAGGTGATGTGAATGGCGACGGTGTTGTTGACAATGCCGACATCGAAGAAGTTACCAAAATTATCACAGGTGATTCTGATAATCCCAACGGTGATGTTAATGGTGACGGCAGGGTGAACGTGGCTGACATCGTTAATATTGTCGATATTATCGAGAATCCGCCTGCAGCCAACCCGGTCATCACTTTCAGTGTAAAAATTACCAATAATACCGATGTGTCCGTTACATTGGATGGTAATGTGGCGTTCGTTCTTGGCAATCCTGACCACAATGGTAATTATCTTGGATGGGAAGGCCTTGTCAATCATACTGATCCTATCCGTTTCAGCAATACTGCAGTAACTTTGGCTCCAGGTGAGACGAAGTCATTTAGTGATATTACTTGGAAAGATGAGGATTCGGAGTCGGGAATGGGGGAGAAGAGCCCGCTTGATCCAAGTTTGTTAGAAACAGCAAAACGTCCGAGAAATGTGCTATTGTATGTTGATGGCGACTATGAAGTTGTTTTGTGTGATAATATGAATGCCAATATCATCTTTGAAGACGGTGGATTATATGATATTGTTATATCTTCAGCTCCTGCTCCAGTTAATCCAGAGCCAGTGGTTAATCCAGAGCCAGTGGTTAATCCGGAGCCAGTGAATCCGCCAGCAGCAAATCACTCAGTCATCAGTTTTGGTGTGGATATCACCAATAACACCAATCAGTCAGTGAACCTTGTCGGTGAAGTGGTGTTCATCCTTGGCAATCCGGACCACAAC
>JAEEGH010004589.1_pt1 | contig 35311 bp, 33 predicted proteins | sample 9134181 | NCBI WGS metagenome assembly JAEEGH01 (sample SAMN16246544, study PRJNA631951) | gut metagenome | biome: gut microbiome; feature: rumen; material: DP-attached | host: Bos | place: Iran: Karaj | collected 2018-10
CGGTAGAGCCGTTAAGGTAGGTGCCGACGGCCTTGAAGGCATTCCTGTATGGGGTTACAAAGGAACTCCCGATGGTCTCATTGACGTATGTGTTGCCCTCCATGCAGCGGGCAATGATTTCCGCACGCTCGCGCCATGCTGCCAGGAACTCACGCTTCACCGTCAGTTTCTCCGACGGGTCGAGCTTTGCGTCACTACCCATGTCGCCAATCTTGTCGAGGGCGTTGGTGGCATCGGCCTGGGCGTGCTCTGTCTTTTCACGGGCCGCTACCTCGATGGCCTTCAGCAATGTTGCCCGGCTGTCGAAATAGTTCTTCCATGTGTCGCGGTAGTTGGCGGCTGTCAGGCTGTAGTCTGAGAGCGTCACGTCAACGTTCAATGAGGCCAGCCATGCGGGGACGGCGCTCCCGGACTTTATGCTGTTGATATTCGTCTGGATGTTACCGTTGAGCATGAGAGCCAGGGCATGATACCTGTTCACATACGCATTATAGGGGGTGTAGATGACAGTCCCGCCCTCGCTGGTGTTCTGTGCATCGTCGAGGTCATAGTCCTGGGCCTGCTCGATAAGCTTGATGTATTCGGCCACGGTATCCTGCCACATGATCAGCAGTTCACTCTTCTCGGTTCCTGCGCTGATGATGCCGTCGTTGCCGAAGTCCTCAACCTTCTGCATGGCCTCATTGGCGGTGGCCACGGCATCGTCCGCAGCCTCCAGTGCCGCAATGGTATCGGCATCTGTGATCTCCACCCACAGGAACCGGCTAAGAACCCGGTCATATATCCACTGCCATGCACGGCCTCCAGTCCTGTTCACGTTGTCACGGCGTATATAGAAGACATCCTCCAGATGCAGTTCCTGCTGCGCTGTATTCCCGGCTGCCGTGTCGGCATCGTGCCAGTCCTTCGCCGGATCGTTCCATTCGTCCAGGTGGCCGGAGGCAGGAAGGGGACTCGTGTCACCGTACCATACTACCAGCTGCTTGTCGATCTGCTGGCTCACGCTCAGCAGGCTTCCCCGCAGTGCGTCCAGCTGTTCATCCAGATCACCCCCTGCTACGCTCACGAAGTCGCCTGTTATCTTGTTCCTCTTCGGTGAGATATAGGTCAGTGCGTTGTCATAGTTGTCCAACTGAGGGGCTGCGTCGCGCCACGTCCTGAACCCGTCATACACCGCAAAGAAGCCGCCGTTGGGGCCGCTCCCGCCAAGAACCGTCGCACCCTGACGCTCTGCCTTCGTCGTGTTGCCCAGCTGCACCACCACGTCGCCCTCCCTCGGCTCCGAATGACTGGCACTTGACGGCAGCAGGATTATGTAGCCGAACTCATCAGTACCGTCATCGATAGCCGACACCTCACGCCAGAAATAGCGGTTGATACTGCCGTCCAGGGCCTCGTTGTAAACCATCATCAGGGCAAGGTCGCCAACCTCGAACTGATTGTAGATGCGCTGTCCGTTACCGTCCACCCTGCGGAAGTACAGCTTATCCAGCCCGCCGGACAGGTGTTCCACATGGTCAACGATGATATTGGCCTTCGTCACCACCATCATCCCGCCCGTGTGCTTGATGTGGTTCACGTCGATCTCGTTCAGGTGGGTCGTGCCAAGAACCGTGAGCGAGCCGATGGTCATACTTGCATCGCCGTTCTGGTCTATGAATATGCCGTGGCCGGTCGTGCCGAGTATCAGTTCCTTCAGGATGGTCAGCGAGTCCTTCACCACGCTGCCGCTGCCCATCAGCCTGGCCAGCAGGGGAATGCTGCTCTCGCTCACGCCGCCGTGGCCGCTGCCGCCGCCGTCATCGCCCGTCGTGGCACTGCCGCCACCGGCCTGTATCGTGTCTATCTTGTCGCTCAGACGGCCAATCAGGCCCTTGCTGTTCTGGTAGTTCCCGACGGTATATTGCACCTCGCCCGTTATCAGGTCGTGCCGCACGCTCGTAATGCCGCCGCCGAGGGCCGGAGGCGTGTCGTAGGTGACGTATGTGAAGCTGCTCTTGTCCCGCGTGTATGCACTTACGGCATCCTGACCGGCACGCAGCAGTTCGGCCTTCGCCGCTGCCTTGTAAACATCGTCCATTGCCACGTTGGTCAGCGTCACCTTGTTATTCCTCAAGTCCATACCACCGCCATACGGGCAGGCTTTCTCCCCGCTCGTCGAGGGCAGAATCATACCGCCCTCCACCTTGTAGATGATACGGTATTCGCCATGCACGGGCTGGTAGCCCTCACCGATATCGTCATCCTCCTTCTCACGCGCCGGGCTGATTGCATCGAAATAGGTCAGTTCAAACTCCCGCCCGACAAGCGGCTGTGGCAGCGCACCGTCGGCATAGTTAGGCTGGAACACCAGAGAGAGGGGAAGGCCCTCAATGATGAGGCTTGTGTCGAACACATACGGAACCAGCTCAGAGCCGTTCCAGTACGCCAGCTTGAAATACCATTTCGAATACTGTTTGTATGTCGTTTCAACGGCTCCCGTCTCAGGGTTCGTCGTTTGCGAGTCCACTATCTTCTTCCCGTTCTCGTCGGTAAGCCAGCACCTGCGCTCGTGGACGTCATACATCCAGAGCTCCATCTTCGGGTAGATGTCATCAAACACAAGGTCTTTCATGATCCGGGGGCTGCCGCCGCCCAGGATGCTGTTACCGTCAAGCATCAGGCGTTGCGTCACCTGCACGTTCTGTCCCCTGATGGTTTTCTTCGACATGTTCTTCGTGCCGCCGAGGATACGGAAAGTATTGTACTGGATGCCGCCGTCCGTGGCTGATACAAGCACACCGGCATTCTCCGTGCCGTTCTCGCCAATCCGGGCCGTGCCGTAGCCGGGTGTGCTGCCGTCCATGTCGAAGGCACCGAACTGGATGGTACGGCTTGACCAGATAAAGTGATAGTCCACACCGAAGGCATCGGCAATCGCCGCCGCCGCACTTTTCACCGTCGCACCGTCGAAGCGGATGCTCTGGATCACGCTGCTGCTCAGACCACCCGTGTCTGCCGTCCACTGTCCGAGGTCTCCGTGGTCGCTCAGGCACCTGGCCAGGGCTGCCGCTATCGTCTGTATGTTGCCCGTATAGGGATAGGTGGAGAGCACCACGTCCTCATAGGTCACATTTCCCGCACCGTCGCTGCCCGTCACGGCCTCTGTCTTGAAGTAGAAGGGCAGATAGTCCAGCTGCGCCAGGCGGTGCAGGAACTTCGGGGCGTAGCGGTAACTGTACGCCGACTGCTGGCTGGGCCAGTAGGTCGAGAAAAGAAGGTAGTCGCTGTCGATGGGACACGCCGTGCCTGCCGCTATCGGTGCACTCGCCGTGTCGTTCCACTCCATCTGGACGTAGCCGCCGTCGTTGATGTTCTCTTCCTTGATGATGGATTCGTATGTCTCTGGAAATGCCATAGCCTTATGTCCTATTGTTGGGGTTGGGTTCCTCGAGCGAAAGCGTGAACTTCGCCATCTTCATATTGTACTCCGAAAAGGGCTGGCAGTCCACATAGCGGAAGTGATACACCACGCCGCGCTGGTATTTCGTCTTCACGTGAATCCAGCCCGCATCCAGTATCTCGGTGCAGAAAGCGGCATAGCGTGTCAGGAAGTCATTCTTTGTCAGGGCCACAATGTGCATCGGCACGCTCAGCGTCCGCACGTCCTTATAGCCCACGGCACCGACGATGGCAGTGCCGTTCATCGCCAGGTTCTTGTTCTGAACCGGCTCCTTGTGAGGGGCGGGGGTCATCAGCTTGCTCATGCCCTCACTCTCCAGTGACACGCCGTAGGTGACAAAGGCATCCACCCAGTCATTGCCTCTCTTGAAAAACAGTTCTCCTTGCATCGCTATACTATTTTTGTCAGTTTGCTGATAATGTTGTCTATCTTCAACCCGAACTGCTCCAGGATGGCACGGTTCGAGCGTTTGATGTCTAAGAGGTACTCGTTGGTTGTGTTCAGAAGCGACCGTATCTCCTTCACGGTGTCACCTCCGGGGGTGGTGATGCCGGTCAGGCCCCGAAGCGTTGCCAGGATCTGCTCCCTCACGTCATTGCCCTGCAGCGTAGCCATCTGCTGGGCCACGGCAATACCCAGATAGGTTTCAAACTGGTCGTATGTCGCCTTGTCTGCCATGTTCATCGTGGCCGTCTGGTCTTTGGCGTTGCCGGTTCCCATGAGGTCGTGGATGGCCTGTGCCTCCTCCGCGTAGCCCTCCTTGGCTGCCGCAATGGCCTGTTGCAGATGCTTCAGCAGCGAGGCACGCTCATCCTCGGAGTAGTTGCCTTTCATAATGGCGGCATATTGCTCCTGCCACTCGGCCAGGCGTTTGTCGAACTCGTCGCCAAGCACGAACCTGTCAATGAATGCCTCCGTCAGCAGCTTCGATATTTCGTTGGCGAAGTCCTCCGTGTCGTTTTCCATATCCATCAGGGCAGAGCGGAAACTGCTCCGAAGGTCGGCCAGGGGTGAGTTCATCTGATCCACGATGGAACTCCAGCCCGTCAGGTCAAAGATGGCCTGTGTCTGCTCCTGCATCTCCTTGGCCTTCGCCTCCCACTCTGCGGCCAGTCTGTTCATGGCCGCTGCCGTCTGCTCCTCGCTCAAGCCGCCATTAAGGATTTCCATATACCTTTTTTTCAGATCCTCCAGATACTTGTCGAAGTTCTCATTAAGAATGAACTTCTCCACGAGGGACTGAGTAAGATTCTTGATAAGGTCTTTCTGGAAGTCCTCCGCGTCATCCTCCATGTCCATAAGGGTAGAGAGGAACTGTTCTCGCAGATCCTTGAACGGGGAGTCTGAGTCATCCTCCTTTTTACCTATGCCAAGGGCATCACGCATCTTCTGAACCAGTTCAGACGCCTTTCCAAAGGCATCCTCCATTTCTGAAAGAACTCCGTCGATGTTCTGCTGACGCTGTGCATCCGTCAGCGATTCATCGGTTATGTAGCTGAGAAGCTTTGCGCCGTAGGCTTCCATCAGTTCGCCAAGCCCCATGCCTTCAACGATGGTTTTCTCCACCATTTCCTCCAGTAGGGTCTCACGGATCTTCTTTCCCCATGATTCGGCATCGGCATCCATGTCCATGAGCGTGTCGAGCAGAGAGGAACGGATATCACTGAAAGCGTTCCCGGCTTCCTCAGCCAGTTTCTCGTAGCCTATACGGTCGGCAAGCTCCTGGGCTTTTCCTGCAAGTTCCTCACGCTTCTGGATCTGCTCCTCAAGGAGCTGTGTCAGACGCTCCTCGTCGCCAGCCTCCAATGCTGCCTTATATGCCTCTTTCCATTTTTCCAGCCATGTGTCAAAATCGGCGGTAAGAATAAACTCATTCACCAAGTCCTCGAACATCACACGCTGGATTTCCCGCTTCCATGCCTCGCCGTCTGCCTCCATATCCGTCAGCGTGTCGAGCCAGCTGTCACGAAGGCTGCTGAAATATTCCTTAGCGGCTTCCTCTACTGCGTCATCGATGGGCTTGATGATGCCCCATTCCGTAAACTGCCCAATCTGATCTTCTGCATCCGTCAGATAGCCTAAATAAGTGTTCTTCAAGGCTTCAAGCCTGCTTTTGTATGTCCCTTCGCCGATGTAGCCGTTGTTGTAGTCCGACTGCAATTTGCCAAGCTCCGCATACCAGCTTTCAAGTTTCTGCTGGAAGTCCTTTGCAATAAGGTTGTTGATGACCATGCGGTTCACCATCTTCTGCCAGTTATCGGCTATATTGTCAAAGACATCTTCTGAACCGTCGGCCAGTTCGTACAGAGAATTGAGGAAGTCATCAAATACATCTTCCTTGGTCGTGGTAGTCAGCTGCTCATTAAGGGCTGCAATGGTCTCCTCTGCGGCCTTTCCTGCCTCGATGTACTGATCAAGGTAATTCTGGGCGTCGCTATGTAGTGAGTTCCAGAACTGAGGGGCCTCGTTCTTCAGCTTTTCCAACTCCTGCCATGTGAGGTCGAATAGCCTGGAAACGTCACCTCCCGCATAATATGTTTTGCCGAATAATTCATAGGGTGAAACACCCATCTTCCTGGCGAGGTCTTGATCATATTGCCAAAGGAAATTCCAGTTGGTATCACTATTGACATTGTAGCCATTTGAATGCGAGAACCACCCGGCACCGCTTCCGGCCCAGCCGCGATATATCTCTGCGGCTGCCTTCTGGGTGTTCTCAAGGACTTTCAGGGCTTTCTCGCTGACATCGATAGCATCCTTTCCGTAGGCTTTCTCCATCAGTTCGCGCTCGTATTTCAAGTTGCTTTCCCACGAATCCAGAAGGTAGCCCCACTTATCCATTGCCTCCTCGTAGGCTGACCAGTCCTCACCGCCGCCAAAGAGACCTGCGACCATTCCCCCAAGTCCCGTAAAGATACCGCCTATTATATTGCCCACGCCCTTGATGGCGGAGGCAATAATCTCCGGGAGTTGTGAGAGGACAGCCTCCAGAACGTCGGCTATCTTCCCTAAAAGGTCATCGATGAACTTTGCAGGCTCGGTTCCGAGAATGTCTATAATCTGAAGAATGGCACCGATAAGACCGCCGATCTGCTTTCCTGCCTCGCCGAACAATGCACCGAAGTCGGTTGCAAGATCGTCTTCGCTACCTGAAATCTTCTTGATCAAGTTACCGACGGCAAGGGCAAACCCGGAAAGCGTGCCGGACGTTATCTGTCCGAGAATGGTATTGAAGTCGCCAAAACCCTTCGTCACGGCCTCTGTCTTAACACGCAGGTCACTTTGTGAGTCTCCTACATTGGCCCTGGCATTCTCAACCTCTCTGCTTACCGATTCAAACTCCTTTTTCAGTCCGTCAACCACAAGCTGGAATCTCAGATCGGCAGGATTGGCGGCTGCTTCTTTCTCTGCGGCATTGAGTCGGAGTCTGACTTCCTCCGCGTGTTCGTTTGCGTCATTGAGCACATTGATGGAATTGCGGTATCTCTCTGCGGCCTGTGCGATATCATCCCATGTCTGCTTGCTGAAAGGGTTGCTTGCGCTGATGCCGCCAGCATCAATAAGCTGGTTCCGCAGGTCGGAATATGCCTGTTTGTCCTGTGCGCTCAGGGCCTTGAACTCCGGGGACTTCATGTATTTCTCGACCTTCTTCAAGGTATCTTTGGCAATGTCCTCGAGGACGTTTCCAATGCCGCTAAACGTCTGATGCCAGTCTATATTCTGAGCGATATCCTGAGCGTCCATTTGAGAGAGCCTTGACTGTTTCTCTGCCTCAAGCTGCTTCTTTCGCCATTCGTCCTGTTCCTTGGCAATCTTCTCGTTATATTCCTTCTCAATGGCATATTTCTGCTGTGCCAGACTGCCATATTCCTTCAGGTAGTCAATCATGGCTTGGGCCTCCATCTTCTGTCTTTCCTGCATGGCACGGCGATAGGCGGCATTGTTAGCTTTCATAAGGGCCTCATAATTTGCCTTTTCCTCGGCAGTATATGACGTATCGACGGTGGTGGCATCAAACTGTTTGTTCTTGTTGACGGGGTTGGCATCCCAAAGCCTTTTAGCCTCTTCAATTTTTGCCTGTTTCAAGTCCTGGTAGCCACGCTTGATCTCTTCCTTCTGCTTCTCGAAATTAAGGCGGAGCTGACGGAGTGTCTTTTCGGTACCATCTTCCAAAGCGTCGATGGTCGCCTGTTCGGTGGAGAATTCCATATCCTTCACAGCACGCTCACGCTCTGTCTTCTGTTTTTCCATCAGTGCTGACAGCATGGCCTCCTCCTTGGCTTTCTGTGCCAGTTTCTTGGCGGCTGCGTCATCCTTACGCTGCTGTTTCCCGTCCGGGTCGCCGCCAACCTTTACGTATGCCTCTTTGGCCTTTTTCAAGGCATCCTGTGCTTCTTCCCATTCTTTTGTTGTATAGTTGGCACGGGCCTGCTTCATCTTTTCAATTTTCTGGAAGGCAGTCTCATATTGCTCTCTTGCATCGGCATAGACCTTGCCTAAGTTCTTGGCCTTGTCCGCTTCGTTATCAATGCCCCTATCCTCCTGTTTGAAAAGCTCGTTAGTGCGTTCAATCGCATCTTGCAGTTCTTTTTCGTTATTACGTAAAGTAGTAAACCATGCCCCGGAGCTGCCATAGTCGAAGCTGCCGCTTAACAACTTGCGGACGCGGGCTTCAGTCTGGCTGCTGATGGATCCAGTCTCCCTTAACTCCTTCTGTATCTGTTTTAATGCGTTTGCGGCCTCTCGTTTTCCGGCCTTGTCGGTAAGGGCTTTCTGCAGTTTGCCCATATTGTCTGCATAGGTCTTACCGTATGCCGCGTTCGCTTCGCCAAGGGCTGCCTCACGGCCACGCGCCAGAGCCGCTTCCCTGGCTGCACGTGCCACCGCTTTGTATGCAACTTCCACGTTACCAAGAGTCTCGACCTCCTTGCCAAGTCCTTTCAGGTAGTCACCATATTGGCCGAGAATGGCATCCTTTGCCGCCTTGTATTCCCTGGTGCCTTTTTCAGCCTTACGCAGTTTGTCAAACAGCCGGTCTATCTCTTTCTGTTCAGCAGCTATCTCGGCCTGGGTATTATCGAAACTTTCCTTTAGTCGTTTTTGGGACTCCGTTGCTTCGTCAGCCCTACTACTAAATATCGCCAGTGCGCTGACAACGGACATTAAAGCCGTACCTACAGCCACGTAGGGGTTGGCAAGCATGGTTTTGTTCAACAGCTGCTGCACGACAACGGCTGCACGCAGAAGACGTATTTTCAACGTATATGTCCCGTTTAGCACGGCTTCGGCTGCGGTCACGGCCATCACTGCCACCTTATAGCTGCCGTAGGTGGCAACAAGCTGGAGCAGCACACGTCCGACTGTCTCATAGTTCTTAGCAAGCAGGGTGGCCACGTCAATGGCTCCTTTCATAATACCCTCCGTATTCTGGCCTATGCCGTTCAGCATATCATCGATGACTCTTTGCAGCTCGTTGTATGAACCTGCCATCGTTTTGCTCTGTGCCTCCAACATACCATTGAACTTGCCGCCCTCGCTGGTGGCATCAATGAACGCCTGGCGCATCATTTCGGCACTGATGGCACCCTCGCTCATTTCTTTCTTTAATGTGGCCATGTCCTTACCCGTGGTCTTGGCTATCTGGTCGAGCGGGTTGAACCCAGCGTTCACCATTTGCAGGAAATCTTGTCCCATCAGCTTTCCTGTGGACGATGCCTGAGAGAAGGCAAGGGAAAGGCTCTGGAACCTCTGGCTATCCCCCCTCGCTATGTTGCCGATGGCCTCCAAGTCCTCTGCAACTTCATTGGTGGCTACTCCAAAGCCCATCATTGTTTCTGCTGCCCCGGAAAGATCTTTTATAGACATCGGGATTTTTCGAATCGATGCAATTAGCGCATCAGCTTCGGCCTTGTTGCCCACGAAGGTGGTGAGTGAGGTTTCCAGTTTCTCTATCTCCGAGCGAACTTCATAGACCGTACTGATGAACTCCTTTGCCTTCTGAACGGTGAAGAAGCCGATGGCGGCTTTCTCCAGGCGACCGAAACCAGCCACGCCCTTCTCGGTTGTCTCGTCAAGGTCACGGCCCAGCTGTTTCGCCGCCCGGCTGTCCTGGCCGATGGCGGCAGTGTTCTCATGCACCGCTGCCGTCAGTTTGTCGAAACGGCGGTACACTTCCTGCATGTGCTTGGCGAAATCGTCCACGCTCATGCCGGTTTTCTTCACTTCCCGCTGGGTGTCCTCCATGCGGTCAAGGATGCGCTTCGCACCGTTCTCGAAGCCGCCATCTTCAAGGGATATGGGTATCTTTACTTCTTCCATAGTGGTCAGTTGTTTTGGGGTTTCTTCGCGCCGCCACTCTTGATCATTGCTGCCAGGGTGTCCAGGTCGCCGTCACTCTCGCCGTCAAGCAGCGTGCCACCGGCACTCTGAGGCAGCAGTTCCAGTTCCTCGTCGCTCATATAGAGGCTCGTCACCTTGTCGGCCAGCATCAGGCGGAGGTAACTGTAACTGCGCTCAAAAAGTATCTCACTGTCGCCGTAGCCCATTTCCTTCAGCTGGCCGATGAACGTCCCGAAGATGCTCTTGCCGCCGAAAGAGAGATTGTTCCTGTCGTGGTCACGCTTCACCGAAAGGGCTTCCTGGAGCCGATCACGTTCTGCGCTTATGCCCAGATGCTCGCAAAGCTGCTCGGTCTTGTCAGCGGTCAGCACCGCCATCAGCAGTCCAGCCAGGTGCTCGGTCTTGACTGTCAGCAACAGGTTCCGGCGCATCACCATTCCACGGCGGTCGTGCAAGTCCTTCTCGGTGTTGGGGGCTGAGTGGATGGCAAGGATATGTGCCACCACGTCCGGCTGGGTCTCAGCCAGGCGAAGGCATTCAATAAAGGGGTTGGCTTTCAGAAGGGCAGCGTCAATCTCCAGCGCATCCATCCAACGGCGAAGCACAAAGGTCTTCGCAAGGGTCACCGGGTAGAGGCGCAGCGTCTTGCGGCCAATCCTGATCTCCGTCGGCTGGGCCGTGATAATGTCCGCAAGGGCATGCTCAAGTTCTTTCTTTTCATTCTGCTCATCCATATTGTGGAGAAGGCGGGACTCGAACCCGCACCGTGCAGACGTATGACGCTGCGCTCTAACCATTAAGCTACATCCCCGGTCGCGGGGCGGGGGGGGTGCCCCCGTCCTCGCGAAAATGGTTAACCGCCTACTTGGGCCGGTACGGTTCCGATGGTGATGTCGGTCAGGTTGCCGTCATCGTCAACGGCTCCCTTGGTCTTCCAGGTCTTCACGACTACGGCTCCGTTGCCAGAGTCGTACTCAACAGAGGTGTCCTCGCTCACGCCAGTCAGCTGCACCGTGCGGGCTCCTGCCTTCTTCGGGCGAACCTCGACACTGCCGACGTTGTCCTTGAAGCCGGGGGTCACGGTCTCGTTGGGGGCTATGCGACGCTTGATCTGGAGGATGTACTTGTCAGGGGCCTTGTAGGTTCCCTCACTCTCACCGCTCTCAATGGGGGCCTCCTCCACCTGGCCCTCTTCACGGCTCAGGCTGGTGGTACCCTGCATGATGTCATCATAGATGGTGTCGCCCTGCTCAACCTCGCAGTCCTTCCATCCCATGATTTTCGTTACCTTCGTTCTTGTCTTTGACATAGTTCTTCTAATGGGGTTAAATTGTTATTTGAATAGTCTTTTAATCACGATAATTGTGCCGATGGTGCCTACTATGCCAACAAGCACCCATATTGCCCAGCCGTTATTAGGGGGCTTTGCCTTCGTGCTCGTTTCGCTGTAGGACGTGGTTCCGACACGCTGACTCAGACTGTCACGCGCCTTGCGTTCATAGCGGCTCACCGTCTGCCCGATGCTGTCCGTCTCGGCCTCGGCCACCACAGCCTCGCCCTTGCGTTTCAGACTCACCCGTGTACGGCCCTGCTTCTTGGTGAAAGCTGCACCTTCAGGGAGGCTCCGTATCACTTCCATCGGAATCGACAGGCTTACGCTGTCTCCGCTGACGGCCTGAGTCACGGTTTCCTGTGTCTCGTATTCGGTGTGGCCCTGACTGAGGGAGTCGGCCCGGATGGTCGATCGTTCTACTGTTCTTTGTGTCCGGCAACTCACTGCGGATAGGGCAGTCAGGCCAATAACGGCAAGCAGTAGCACGTGACACAGCACGCTCCAGCCGGGTAATTGCCTTGTAAAGTTTCTCATTCTCCTTGCGCATTTCTTGCAGCGACAGGCTAACGTCAGAATACATTTCCTTGTAAGTGTCGTGTATCTCCTTGGCCTCCCTGGCACTGCGCACTCGTCGGCTCAGTAGCCATACCACAGTGGCCCCGAGACCGCCGGGGATGGCCCACTGAAGGTACTGAAGGATGGTATCTAACATTGTCCGTTTGCTGCCTGGTTAATACTACTTGATTCCTATCTCTCTCAGCCACCGCTTCACGTCGAAGCAGGGACACTCCTTCGCCACGCCGGGAAGGTCGCGGTGGCCCACGATCTCAGCCTGGGGGTGCTGGCGGTGGAAACTGCGAACATACTTTTCCATTGCCTTGCGCTGCTCGGCAGTCCGGGTGTCGCAGTGTTCATTGGCCATATTACGCCCGCCGACATACACCACGTGGCGGCTGGTGGAGTTGTAGCCCGCAGCACCGTTTGTCACCTCCCAAGGGTCAACCCTCTGGTCTTCATTGTACGGTACCAGATTCTCCACACCGCCGTTTAGGTGTATCAGGTCTGAGTAGCCCACCTGTTTCCAGCCACGACCGCCCTTCGACTTGGGCGAGGTGTGCCAGAGCCGGATTTCGGCCCCGCTCACCTCACGCCCCTGTCGCGTGTCCGTGCAGTGGATGACAAGTCGCTTCAGCTCTGCCATAATCAGCCCTCAGGGTTGGGTTCAGGGTTCACGATGTTCTCGGCCATCGCCGTGGTCAGAGACAGTTCGGCGGTCACGCTCGGATCGCTGTCGAGAGCCAGCGTCACAGTACCCTCCACGTCACTGGTGCCACGGTTGGGCTTGGCAGTCACCTTCAGCTTGCCGCCCATGTCCTTCACGGAGAAGCCCTTCGGGGTCTTGCCCACGAGGTGGTAGTCGCCGGTGGCCGTGATGGTCACTTCCTCAGTGCCGCCCTCAGCGGTGAACTCCACGCTGTCATCGCTCAGAGTCAGCGTCTTCGACACGACGGGGAACTGCTTCGTGGCACGGGTGTCAAGCACAATCACCTCCTCGCCAAAGGCGATGTTGGTGTCAACCTGGATCTTCATCTTGAAGAAGTAGCGCTCACCGGCATTGGTCAGCTTGTCAATCTGGATCACGTCCTCGTCAGAGGGGAGGTTCACACCGGCGAAGAGGTTGCCGGTCTCGTCGGGAGCGCACAGGGTGGCGATGATGAGGCCGGAGGGCCAGCCTGCCAGCGTCTCGATCTTCACGCCCTTGAACATCTTGCGGTTCAGGGCGGTCTCGTCACTGTTCTTGTGCTCACGATCGGTCAGTTCCTGATCGTACTGCTCCCAATCTTCCATGCTCATGATGTAGCGGAGGTTGGGGTTCTCCTTGATGGTCTCGGGAACAGCGGCCTTGATGGCATAGAGCTTGCCAATCATGGTGGTGGCGGCAGTGGAGATACGCTTCACGTCGCCGTCCTGCTCCATGCGGTAGAGGATGCCGTTGAACAGGTGGTCGTCATCGTCGCCGAACTCACCGTTGATGTAGTGCCAGCCCAGCTCGAACTGCACCTGCTTCGACAGCGCGTCGAGCAGCGCGTTCTGGACGTTGGGAGGGAGCTCGGTGAACACGAGGTTGCCCGTCGGCTGGTACGGACGCCAGATATTGTACAGGGTGTTGGGGTTGAACGTGGTGAAAGCCATGAACTCCTCAGGATCCAGACAGTGCTCCGAATAGTTAAAGCCACCCTTTGAGTCGCGGTCATCGGGCATCTCCTTGTTCTTCTGGAGCATCTTGCCGGTCTTCAGACGCGGGATGCTCAGCTTCTTGGTCACATTGGGGATGACGCAGATGAGACCCTTGTCCACGATCTGGCACCCCAGCACGGCGAGGGTAAAAAGTCTTTCAAGTACCTCGCCATTGTAGTTGGTGTTTTTAATTATGATTCCCATAAATCCTTTTTTGATTTGATTGTTACTTGTTTACAGTTCTGTTTGTCGCTGTGGCACAACGACCGAAGGGCTGCGGTGCAATGTCACCGTAGTACGAGCCGCCACGCTTACCGCCGTGGCTGTACTCTTCAGGCGTAGCGGTTCTGTTCATAGCGGTTCTGGATCTGTGACTTGCGCTTGTCCCATGCGCTCTCCTGAGTGGCGGGCTCGTGCAGGTCGGTCATCACACGTTTCGTCGGTGTCAGCTCCTCGAGGGCTTTCTTGCCTTTCTCGAAGTCGCTTTCCAAGAGGGCCTCGAAGGCAGGACGGGTCACGGCATTGATCTTGCCGCACTTCTCAGCGTCATCGAGCATCTTCTGCTTCTCGGCAACGAAGGCGGCTGCCTCCTTGTCCTTGAACGCCTGGTTCTCCTTCTTCAGCGTTGCGTTCTCTGCGGCCAGTGCCTCAGCACCGCCCGCCGTCTGAGACAGCTGCGCTACGACGCGCAGAGCCTCCTCCTCCGAAGCACAGTCCTTGAACTTCGGGTTCTTTTTCAGTTCGTCTAATAATCCCATTGTTTTTTGATTTTGTGGCTCCATCTGAAGCCGGTTATTAAATGTTGCGTAAATCTCCTCTACTGTCGATTTCTCACTCAGCATGGCAAGTGCGCCCGTCTTGTCCCCGGCGGGTTCCACGTCGTAGATGCCGTCGATGAATCCCTGGGCCAGTGCCTCCTGGGCACTCAGCCAGTGGTCTTCACCGTCGAAATACTGGCTCCGTATCTCCTCCTCGCTCTTGCCAATCTTCTCGGCATACATGGAGCAAAGCGTTCCCTCCAGGGCATCCAACTGCTGGATGCATTCGGCCATGTCCTTCTTCGTTCCCCAGCAGCCGCCTCGAACCGTGTGAATCATCAGTCTCGCATACCGGCTCATTTCCACCGGCTTGCCGCAAAGGGCAATGGCCGAGGCCATGCTGGCGGCTATACCGTCTATATAAATATGTATGTCGGCCTTACTCTGACGCAGGGCATTGAAGATGGCTATGCCGGTATAGACCTCGCCGCCCACACTGTTGATCCTCACGTCTATGCGTCCGTAGGTGCGCTCTGCCTCCAACAGTTCACGCATCACGTCACCGCTGCTTACCTCGCCCCCGATCTCGCCGTAAAGCAACAGGCAGCAGCCGCCGTTCCCTGGGATAATGTTGAAAAACTTATTCATTCTAAAATCGTATAATTCGTTGTCGTTGCTTGAATTTTTGTGCAAAGTAAATGTTTTTCCATCACCCTTGCAAATCGGCTTTTTACCATAACGTTTTATACTGTTATCATGCCGCCATAAAACGTTATCATGCGGAGCCGATTTGTCTAACTCCCAATTTATTGCCAACTTTGCACAAAATTTTTAAATGTTATGGCAGATTTGACTAACCAGCAAAAGAAAGATTGGGCCAAGACGCTCTATCTGCGCGAGAACCTCACACAGCAGGAAATAGCCGACCGTGTGGGCGTGTCCCGTGTCAGCGTCAGCAACTGGATCCGTACAGGTAAATGGGAGGAGCAGCGCACGGCACTCACCCTCACACGTGAAGAACAGGTTCGCTCCCTCTACCGTCAGGTGGCGGCCATCAACAAGGCCATCGAGGAACGCCCGGAGGGTGAGCGTTTCGCCAACACCACCGAGGCAGACATTATCGGCAAGCTATCCAAGTCCATCAAGCAGATGGAGACGGAGGTGGGCATTGCCGACGTTATCTCCGTACTAACCAAGTTCATCGAGTTCCTGCGGCCCGTTGACCTCGAAAAGGCAAAGGACGTGACGCGACTGGCAGATGCTTTCATCAAAACACTATTGTAATATGGGCAACTTCATCAATATCGAGGACTACGACGCAAGCATCCACCGCGACATACTGGATGCACTGACACGAGAGGACGCTTCCCTCGTGGAGATTTGTGAAGACCGTGCCATCGCCGAAATGCGGTGCTACCTCTCCGGGCGTTATGACTGTGACGCGATCTTTTCGGCTTCAGGATCGGAACGCCACCAGCTGGTACTGATGATGGCACTCGACATCGCCATCTATCACATCTTCTCCATTCACAATCCCGTGAAACTCTCACAACTCAGAAAAGACCGCTACGAGCGTGCCACTGAGTGGCTGAAGGCTGTGGCCGCCGGTACCATCTCCATCGACGGCGCACCGCTTGCTGCTGAGGAAAGGCAGATAGCAGCGCAGCCGTTCCGCATCGTTTCTAACCCCAAACGACATAATCATTTTTAAGATATGAGCAGAAAGAAGAATAATGCCAAGCGCATCACCACAGGCGGCCTGCGTCCGCTTCCCGGACAGAAGGGGCCGTCAACCATCTTGCTGTCGCCGCCAAAAAGGTTCGGCATTGACATCAGTACGTTCATTGACGCTGTACACGCAGCCGACAACATCGACTACTACCGGCGCACGCGCCTCCTTGACCTTTACGAGGACATTTGTATAGACACCCACCTCTCATCGGTGATGGCACGCCGACGCGATGCCGTGAACGCCGCCCAAATCTCATTCCAGCGCAACGGCAACCCCGACGAGGCCGTGAACGAGCAGTTGCGCTCACCGTGGTTTGACAGCCTTGTCGGCGACATCGTGGAGGCGAAGTTCTACGGCTTCTCGCTCTTCCAGTTCTACCGCGACGAGCACGGATGGATAACCTACGACCTCATACCGCGCAAGCACGTGGATCCCGTGCGCCGTACGCTCATGCGTCGGCAGGGTGAAATCTCCGGCCCGTCGTGGGATGAGTACCCCAACATGCTTTTCGTGGGTAAGAAGCGCGATCTCGGAATCCTCCTGAAAGCTGCACCGTGGGTTATATACAAGCGTAATGACGTGGCCGACTGGGCACAGTTCGCGGAGATCTTCGGAATGCCTATCGAGGATTACACCTACGACACCGGCGACGAAGAGGCACGCCGCCGCGTCATTCAGGATGCACAGCAGGCAGGAGCACTGAAAAAGTACATCCATGCCCGCGACGTGGAACTACAGCTTATCGAATCGGGCAACAAGACTGGCTCCAGCGACCTCTACGACAGACTGTGTGAGCGGTGCAACAAGGAACTGTCTAAACTGTTCCTGGGCAACACCCTCACTACGGAGGCACAGGCCACAGGCAGTGAGGCCCTGGGCAATGTACACAAGAAAGAGGAAGACCAGATATTGAAGGCCGACCAGAAGTTTGTCCTCAACGTGCTCAACTACGACATGGCGGACATCTTCGCAGCAATGGGCATCGATACCAGGGGCGGTGAGTTCACCTTCCCGGAACCGAAGTACATCGACCTCACGGCAAAGTCGAATATCCTGGTGCAGTTGCAGACAAACTTCCGTCTGCCTATCAGTGACGATTATCTCTATGAGACATTCGGAATTGAGAAACCGCAGAACTACAACGAAATGAAAAAGCAGATCGAGGAAGACCACCTCCTTCAGCAGATGCTTTCGTCGCCGGGCATGCAGTTCCATGAGGGCGAGGAAGACCAGGGTGAGGATCCTGACGATCCAAAGCCGCAGAAAAAGCCTGGTGAACAGCCGGGGCAGAAGAAAAAGCGTACCATCAAAGGCTTCCTCGGCGGTTTTTTCGCACGCGCCCCTCGAAACAGGGGGGCAGCTTTAGAGTGGTAGTCAACGAACTCTACTACGGCCAACAGGAGGTCAGTACGCGACGTGCTTTCCCCACGTCGGTCGTGGCCGAGGCATCCGGCGTTTCCATCGACGATGACATCATTGCCGCTGCCCTGCGTAACATCTATCGCCGTGACTTCAATCCGCATACCGACATCGAGCCGAACCTGTTTAACGCCATAGCCCACACGCTGGGAGAGGCTGTCAGTACCGCCGCACCATCACTCGGCGATGATCCGTTTACGCACGCCCTGCGGCACTCCACGGACGTTTTCTCGGCCTTCAAGGTACACCGCGCACAGAATGACATGGCGGCACGCCTCCTTGATTCTAACGGCAATCTAAAGCCATTCAATCAGTGGCGCGACGAAGTGCTGCCCATAGCAGACCATCAGTGCCACAACTGGCTCGAGACGGAATACAACACAGCCGTACTACGCGCACGTCAGGCGGCTAACTGGCAGCAGTTCCAGGCAGAAAAGGACATACTGCCAAACCTCAAATGGCTGCCGTCAACGTCACCCAATCCGGGTGCAGACCACCGCCCGTTCTGGAACACCGTCCTGCCCGTTGACCACCCGTTCTGGAATGAGCACCGGCCAGGCGACCGCTGGAACTGCAAGTGTGACCTCACCTCCACCGACGAACCGGCTACAGGTGTACCCGGCGGTTCCCCCGCAGGGAATAATCCCCAGCCCGGCCTGAAGGATAACCCCGGAAAGAGTCAGGCAGTCTTTTCTGATGACCACCCCTATTTCCCCTCAGACTGCAATCATTGCGCATTCTATAACCCAACGCTGAAGGCCCGACTTTCAACTGTCATCACGGCCCGCGTAAAGGACTGCTACAACTGCCCGTATATTGATGGCTGTATAGACGGTGTGACAACTGTAAACCAAAGGGTAGCAGAACACATCAAGGAACTAAAGAGGCAAATAGACCAATATCAGGGTGCAAAGATTGAAGATGAATGTTTCCTAACAGGACAAATGCGTGTCTTACGTCGCTCACTAAGCGATATAATAGAACATGATAGGGAAGATGCGAGGCTGATGCAGTGGCTTTCTGATTTAACTCTTGAAGATTTCAAAGGATGGAATTATGAGGGATGGGCGCATAACAGGCCATACGAATCTGGACATCCTAAATACGACCCTAAGAATCCTAATAAGCCCAAGCACCCGGAAACAGACTATTTCCTTTATTACTCAAAAACAATAAACGGAAAGAAGTATTGGGCTAACGTCAAGATGCACAAGGATTATAACGGCGAGGTTCTCTACACTATAGAGCCAAAGGAACCAGAAGATTTAATCAAGGGAACACCATAAAAAAAGAAAAACGGTGGAATGCGTTAACCCGGGTCTAAGCCCATTGGGCGCGTGAAACCTCCATCGTTTTCGGTGCAAAGATAAGCATTATTTTTGAAACAACAAACAAAATCGCAGAAAAAATGAAGCAAATTGATAAAAATGCCCTCGTTGATTGGGAAAAATACAAAGAGGACGTGATGCGATCCACCCCGGTTGACCAAAATATGAGCCATGCCGAGCGTGAACGCCACCGCATCTATCTGGAGGCGCACCCCATCGAGTGGATCAAGTTCTTCTACCCAGGCTATGCCAAGTATGAGTTTGCCGACTTCCAGAAAAAGGCCATACGACGCATACTGGCACACGATGAATGGTACGAGGTACTTTCCTGGTCGCGTGAGCTGGCCAAGTCCACCATCACCATGTTCATCGTCTCTTTCCTCACACTCACGGGAAAGAAGCGCAACGTGCTGCTCACCTCCAACAGTAAGGACAATGCCATACGCTTGCTTGCCCCATATCGGGCCAACCTCGAGGCCAACGGGCGCATCATTGCCTACTACGGCAAACAGCAGTCTATCGGCGCATGGACGGAGGATGAGTTCATAACAAAGGGCGGTGTGGCTTTCCGGGCCATCGGTGCAGGACAGTCGCCCCGTGGCTCCCGTAACGAGGCCATACGTCCTGACGTGCTGCTCGTGGATGACTTCGACACAGACGAGGACACCAAGAACCCGGACATCATCCAGAAGCGGTGGGAATGGTGGGAGCAAGCCCTATATCCCACGCGCTCTACGTCGGAACCCACGCTCATCATCTTCTGCGGTAACATCATCGCCAAGGACTGCTGCATCACCCGTGCCGGTGAGATTGCCGACAATTGGGATATCGTCAACATACGCGACAGGAACGGCAAAAGCACATGGCCGGAAAAGAACACGGAGGAGCACATCGACCGCACACTCTCCAAAATATCCACCCTTTCGCAGCAGCATGAGTATTTCAACAACCCTATCAGCGAGGGCGAGATTTTCAAGGAGGTGGTTTACGGCAAGGTGCCGCCGCTGTCGAAGTTCCGCGCACTGGTCATCTACGGCGACCCTGCACCGGGTGAATCGAAAGGAAAGAAGGGTGTCTCGTTCAAGGCGGTCATGCTCATGGGGAAGATGGCCGACAAACTCTACGTCATCAAGGCACGTCTCGCACACGCCCTGAACGCTGAGTTCATCGACTGGTATGTGCAGCTGCTACAGTTCGTCGGAGGGAAGTCCAACGTCTATTGCTATATGGAGAACAATAAACTTCAGGATCCGTTCTTTCAGCAGGTCTTTAAACCCTTGGTGCAGAGAGTCAGGAAGGAAAAGGGCATCGACCTCTATATCCGGGGTGACGAAGAAAAGAAGACAGACAAGGCCACCCGTATCGAAGCGAACCTGGAACCCGTCAACAGGGAAGGCAACCTCATCCTTAATCAGGACGAACGCGACAACCCGCACATGAAGGAACTCGAAGACCAGTTCAAACTGTTCACCCTCAACCTCAAATATCCAGCTGACGGCCCCGATGCCGTCGAGGGTGGTCTGCGCAAGTTGAATGAACTCCAAGCCTCACTCGAGCCGCCGGTGAAGATCATGGCAAAGCAACTCCGCTCTAAAAACAAATACCGCCTATGACCATACAACAGTTTGAGGCTCTCGTTAAGGCCAAACAGCGCGAGATACGTGATGCCATACACCGCCGTCTCCCGGTTAAGATAGGACGCATGGCTACCGACCATTTCCAAGACAACTTCCGACGGGGCGGCTATGTCGATGGCGGCCTCCATCCCTGGCCCGTCACACGGCGGCAACAGTCAGGCGGCAAGTCTGCCAACTCACAGTATGGCCCGCTCATGTCGGCGCGAAAGAATCTATACGGATCCATCCGCTATGTCCCCGGCGACGCTCAGGTGGTTGTCGGTACCAGCGTCCCATACGCTGCCGTCCACAATCAGGGAGCCACCATCACCACTCACCCTCGCGTCACGCCGAAGATGCGGAAATTCGCATGGAGGCAGTTCTTTGCTGCCGGTGGTAAGGAAGCACCCGCTGACTCTGAGGCCGGTTTCTGGAAGGGGCTTGCACTCACCAAAAAGGACAAACTCACTGTCACGGCAAAGATTCCCCAGCGCAAGTTCCTCGGCCCCTCGCAGGAACTCAAAGAGAAAGTCAGCCAGACAGTCGAAAGCGAAATCAAGAACATTCTAAACTCATAACTCATGGAACAGTTAATTCTTCTACTCCTACAGCACATTGCAAACGAGTTCCCTAACCTCTCATTCGTGGCCGAAGACTGCGGCCAACTGGAAACGCAGGAGGACGGTTATCCCGTCACTTTCCCCTGTGTCCTGATAGGCAATACAGACATAGACTGGAAAGATCTCGACGAAGGCGGCAACTCACAACGTGGAACGGCCACCATATCTGTCCGGCTTGCCATCGACTGCTACGATGACGTTCACGTCGGATCCATGCAGGAGGCATCCATTGCGGAACGCCTACAGACGGCCAAGGACATACACAAGGCCGTTCAGGGCATCGAATTTGAAGAGTGCGAAAACGTCTGGCCGCTCTCGCGCATAAAGTCGCGTGACTATACACTGCCGGGCAATATAAAGGTCTATGAGTCAATCTACGGTTTCACCGTCCTCGACGAATAGTTCCAGCTGCCGTGCCGTCAGCTTCGGCATCCTGACCTTTGGAACGGCTCGAAGGGCTATTCCCTCCAACTCGCCGACCTTCCTCCTGATAATGGCCATGATGCGCTCCTCGCTGATGAAGAACTCCTGGTTGGAAAGTATCTTCAGGGCATCGTCGAAACGCAGACGCTGTTTCTCCGTCAGTTGATAGTACCGACGGCACAAAGCCTCATCCCGCAGACGAACCAAATCTTTGTCTCGACCTTTGCCCATTGCACAATTTAACCTGTGCAAAGGTAGTAAAAAACTTTTGATTTAAATCAAAATGGGCCGCAAAATCAATGTCTTGCAGCCCATTACGTTAAGGGTATTAGTCTTTTTCAGTGTGCAAAGCGGTTTTCCCGCATCGTTTTACGCAACTTCCTCGTTCTTTGGCTCAACGAAGAACGTCTCGTCCTGCACCACCTGAATGCCACACTTTGCCATTGCCTGGCTCATGGGGATCTCATTCAGAATGAGCCCGTTATCGGTCACGCCGACCTTATCCAGGTCGCGGTCAGCCAGAAGACGGTCTTTCGCAATCTCCTCTGTCTGGCGCAGGTAGCTGGGCAGGAAAGTCCTCACCAGCTCCAGCGCACTCGCCCATGTGAAGCCCTTCAGGGTCTTCAGCTTCGGGGTGCCGGTGCGGAAACCAATCACGCCATGAGCCATCTCCAGACTCTTTTTCTTCGCAAAGAGTTCTGCCTGGTTCTCGGTGGCGAAACTCTGGAGGGTCTCAAAGGCTGCATCCCTCTCAGCCGTCAGGCGGGTCAGGTCTGCCTGGCGCTTCTCGCGGATCTTCGCACATTGCAGCTCAATCTCTGCCTGGATCTTGTTAATACTTGCATCGGCCTTTGCAAAGGTGGCAAATGCTACGTCGGCGGCCTCACGGGTCACGCCGCTAATCACGGTCTTTTTTTGTCTTGTTGCCATTGTTTAAAAAAATTAAAGGGGTTATTATTACTGTTCTTTATCTCGCTTGCGGATAATTACCCGCATCTTCTTTGTCAATGCCTCCAGTTCCTCGCAGTCCAGATCCTTGAACTCTTTGCCCGCGATCCTCGGCTGCTTGCAGAACTCATTCACCTTGTTCCAGTCCGTCGTGTCAACACCGTAGAGCTGAAGTTGGTGCAGCGCAGAACTGCGCCATTTCTTCCGCTCCCTGATGAACACGTCCCGAGCGTCCGGGGCCAACATCTTTTCTAATCCGGCACAACAGTCGTTATATTCCCGCTCAGTCATATTGTGCAGATGATCCGTGCGGTTCTGCGTGTACTGCAGCACCACGCTCTTCTTGAACTCATCACGGTCGCCCTTATAAGGCAGCCGGTTAAAGATGGCATAAAATCTACTGTAGTTCTCCATCGCCGCTGAGTGTTACATTGTTTCCTTCGTCATCGAGAACATCGGCACTATCGATGCGCGTAGCATCAACTTTTGTAGTGAAAGTCACCATAAGACCTTCATTCTTACTTTCAAGTTCCTTAGCCCATGCTGTCGCCTTCTCTTGGGCTTGATATAAAACTTTCTTCTCATCGTATTTCGGACAAAGATAGCACAGACGCGCAGTAACTGTGCCTGGCTTCCATTTTGCCACGCTGGATGAACATGTGTTTCCAGCTTTGAATTTTACCGTGACGATAGCCACATACATACCTTTTTTCATTGTCTTTATTTTTTAGGGTAAAATTGATTACATGCTTTATCAAAAGGGAAAACACGTTTGCGCCAGTAGTCGCATTTGTTGTAGCAATAGATGTTAACCCACATAAACCAGCGGCAGTCCTTACAGAAGTTCTCCATACCGCATTCATACCAAACAGCCAGCCCAAGTTCTTTGGCCCGCGACAGTTCCTTCTTTGCACCAGGACTGTCCGTCCAATCCGTCAGCAAGTAGATGGCATCGCACTGCTCCAGTTCTGCCAGGTCTAACTTCATTATCTCCGTATAGAAGTCTGTGCCGTTCTCTCTGGCCAGTTCCTCGGCACGCAGGCCAAGCCCGCTCGTCGTGGGGTTGAACACCTCGAAATCCCAACCTCGCAGATACTCCTCAGCCTTGGCAAACTTCTCGCGAGTGGCATCACTCAATACCTCCTCGCCAATCTTCCCGCTGATGTAAACCTTCATGGCTCCACCTCCTTTCCTCTCCAGCGCACAGTCACCTCTGCACTCACTACCTTAGTTCCACCGCACACCGGGCAAACCTTACGCACCCAGCCGCGACGGTCTGCATCTTCATCGTCGGGGTCACTATACAGTCCCCAGCCGTTGCCGTGGCACTCAGGACACGTAAACCCCGACATCGTGAATTTCTCCGGCCTCGCCTCCCTGAACACCGCAGGGGGCGTCAGTTCAATCATTTGTCTCGTTCTGCTCATACTGTTATTGTTTTACGATGTTTACTTTCTCGGCTGCTTGCAGCCACTTGATAATTCTCGCCGCATAGAGCGGGTCTGTAAGCTCTACCACCCGGCAGCCGTCCGTCTTGGCATTGCGGATGCGAAGGTCGCACTCACTGTGCTGTAACCAGTCCTCGACTATCATGCCAAGCCTCCCTTTCTTCACTAATATCTGGTACTTATCCATACGCCTAACTGATGTAGTATTGAACATTAAACCGATATTCCCTCCGTAGCCTCACTACTTGGATAATCTCATTCGGATCTCTGCCGTAGGGCAATTCTATCGTTCTGCTCCTCAAGTCAACCATAACACCCTTCTTCCGAAGTTTATATATGATATTACTCCTGCGTTTTTTCTCATTCATAACGGAAAGCATGTGGTGATCACGAAGAATATGAATAAGAAGAAATACCCAACGAGAGTAATTAAGAAAAGCAGGATCAGGCATCCTAAAACACAGCCTGGATAACCATGATTATGATTCATATTACACTTTTTTAATGTTTTCAGAATTGTAATTTTCAAACATCGCCTGACACTTCCTTTCCATTATCTGGCTCACCAAGGGCATACTTGATGGCTCCTTCTTCCCAGATGATGAACGGTACGCCAGGTCTGTCCATGAAACGGCTTTTGCAACTCGCCTTGAAACCTTCCACAAAGATCTTGATGTCAGCATCATACTCAACCTTCTTGGCCGCACGACCCTCTGGCCTCGATCCGTCGGCATGGCTGATGAAGATAAACAGTTTACCCGGATGCTCCTCTTTCAGCTGCTTGTAGCCCGCATAACTCAGACCGCTGTACTGGAAGGAGTCAACAATCACCACAGAAGGGCTTTTCTTTCGCTTCAGACGCTCCGAAAGAACGTTCATGGGTTCTCTATCAAGAATGACAAAACGACGCGCCACGTCGGCCATTCCGTGCCTCCTAAGCGATTTCTGAACACTCAGCCCGGTACTCTCCTCCAGACTGTCATAAAGCACCTTCTCAAACTTGCACAGATACTTGGCCAGCTGCATCACAAACGAGGTCTTGCCGTTGCCGCTATGACCCCACACGAGCCACGTGCCGCTTCTGGCCGGTCGCCCCAATGAAGCCTCCCACGCTCCCGTAAAGGGAAACGAGGGAATCTTCATTGCAAGAACCTCCGTCGGACTATATGCTCTCCTCAGCTTCATGGTCACACGGCTTTCTTTAGTTTCTCAATCTCGGTATAGACTCGGCGCAGGCCGCCACCGCTGCCGTGGACGATCTGCATCACGTCGGCACCGGCAGGAGCATTCACCTTCGCCACAATGGCGGCCTGGGCCTTCAGGAACTTCGAGCGTTCTTTCTCGTCCTCAGGCGTGACCCGGCTGTAAGTGTCACCGAAGCGGCTCAGCATCTCGGCATAGCCCACTTTCATGCCCTCCACGTTGCGGGCTATCTTTGCCCTCAGGCCGTCGGCTCCCATCATATACCAGCCGCAGCAACGCTCCGTGGCGTTCCAGAGGGCTTTCAGCTCCAGAAAAGCTTCATATTGCAGGTCGCCAGCCTCGTCGAGCACCACCAACGGCGTGTCGAGGGTCTTCATATACGCCACCAGATCTTCATACACGTCATAGTAACTGCCGATGCTCGTAACACCGAACTCCTTGGCTATCTTCCTCACCAGCTTGCGCTTCGTCTTGACCTGCGAGCAGTCAATATAAACGGCGTTCTTGTGGGCCTTCACGTAAGACCGCGCAGTAAAAGTCTTGCCGATGTTGGGGATATCACACAGGATGGCACTCACACCGCTCTCCTGGCACAAACCCAACTGTGCCATAATGAAACGGAAAGTCGGGGTCTCGGCGGCCCTCCACTCCATTTCCTCACGCAGCACCACGCCAAGCCGACGGGCTATGCCCACCCAACCGGCATCACTGACCTGGCGGTCGTAGTTGCCTTTCTTGATGGCGTTATACACTGAGGGCGAAATGCCCAGGGCCACAGCGTGCTTGTTATCGCTGGGGTAGTTCTCGCGGTCGGCAGCAACAGCAGCCGCAATCCGCTCCTTAATCTCCTTGGTTATTTCCATATTCTAATACTTTTTGAATGGGTTTCTAATTACATGCTTGCAACGCCAGCCGCCGCATAGCGGTCAGCGTCCATATACTCCGAGAAATCCTCCTCGTCTTTTTCGTCATGCCGCACCAGTGGCGCAGCCTCAGCCTCCAGTGCCGCTGCCTCAATGGCCGTCTTTTCATCCTGCCTGACAACCACAACGGGCTGGATCTTCCCGTCCTTCATCATCTTGTCAAACCGGCTCACATACTTGGCCTGCTCCACGTAAGCCGCCTTGTCGGCCTCCGTCTGCTCTGCCGTGGCCTCGTTGTACTTCGCCACCGGCTTGCAAACACAGATGAATTCGTCGCCCTGCCAAAGATAGACCTCAGTAACATTGCCGTCTGCGTCGGGCAGCCAGTAGGCATCCACCTTCAGGTTCCTCGGCTCCAGTTTCTCGATCACGTCGGGAGAGGGAAGGCCGAACTGCTCATACTGCACCGTTACATACATATTCTGCCTGATCGTGGTCGAGGTCTTCTCACCGATGTAGCGGTACAGGTAGCTCTTATCCCACGGGCGCAGTTCCGGGTTCTGTCTTGCACAAAGCACGTCCCAACGGGTCATGCCGGGATACATCTTCTGGTTGGGGTGCAGTTCGTGGTTGTACTCCTCAATGGCCCTGATATCGTCGGCAACCAGTTCCTCGTAGGTGTAGCTCTTTTCCTTATAGGTGTTGTTCAGTTCGTCATACACCTTATCCACCTTCGGACGATTGGCCTCCAGCTTTGAATACCAGCGGCCAATGCCCACCTGTAGTTTCTTCTCAGTGCCGTACTTCTTCGCACGGTTGAAGTGCTCGGCGCGTTTCTCACGAGAGTTGCCGGGGTTACACCAGCGAACCATCGGGAACACAACACCGGCCTTCATCAGTCCGTCGCTGAACGATTCCACAAGGTGGTGCTCCACCTCCAGCTCCATCGGGGTATAGAAGCCGTTGAGGTCGAGCATTCTGAACATATCCCTCATGCAGTCCACAAACAGGTCGCGGGTCTTCAGGCGGTTGTACGCACGGCCAACCACCGCACCGCTCACCACGTCGTAGGCGTAGTAGGCTTTCACCCTCTGGCCGTTGTGCATGGGCCTTGGAAGGTCGCGGTCATCGAGAGACACCTTGCTCAGCGCATAGACGGCGTGCGCTCTCAGGTGATAGGGCCGGTACTGATTGTTGAAGTCCCACTGCGTGTCGTGCAGCTTCGCCCTCAGTGCCTTGTTCTTCGGGGTGTTCAGATAGTTGGCTATCGTCGCATCACTCAGCACAAGAGGATTACCCTTCTTATCCACAAACTGGCTCGGCTCAAACAGTTCGCCGGTCTCTGGATCCGCAACAGTCACCTCGCCCTTCACAAACATGTTGTAAAGCTCGGCAACGGTCGTGTTGTAGGGACGCTCCGGCAGGCTGTCAAGGCTCAGGATAAGACGCTCGATGTTGTAACTCACCTTACGCGTGTTCTGGTTCCTGAACTTCTTCGAGATAAGCACCTCGTAACCCTCCGTCTGGAACTGCTTCACCGTGTCACGGAACCTGTGGGCACTCTTGGGCAGCGTGTGGCCCGTCTCAGCCTGATAGAAACTGATAACGCCCACTATCTCACCCCAATTCACCGTCGGCCCGTGCATGGCCCTCCGCATAATGTTCGTGTCGCTTACCACAGCCACAACAGCCTGTAGCACGCTCGCGTTCACCGTGTACTCGTTGATCTTCTCAGGAGGCAAGGCCCCACCGTCACCGAAGCGGAAACGGGTGTAGAACTCACGGGCCTTGGCATCCATCCTGTAGTGCTGGCCAAACCAGTCCTTCAAAACGTTCTGCTCCATATCGCCGTATTTCTCCCTGATGCGCTCCTTGAAACGCAAAGGCAATGTGGCAACTTCTATCAAGGCATAGTTGCCAAGACCCTTACCGGCACGCACCACGTTTATCTGCCCGCGCTTCTTCAGCTGCTTATAGTTGGGCTCACTCATTATTGGGGCAAGTATCTCCTTCGGCAGGTCAAACGGCGCAACACCGTTCAACACACGGCTATGGCTGTAGTCCGCCTTACCGTTCACCACCAGCGGCCTGTCATCATAGGTCAGGTCGCCAGCCGAAATGCACAATATCTTGCCGTAATACTCCATAACTACGTATTACAGTGTCATCGCCTTTAGTTCAACCTCTTGCTGCAACACCAGGAAGTCGTGGTAACTGATGTCCTTTACCTCCTTCTCCTTCTTCCCGTCGATGAACAGGATCACGTCGCCGGTGTCCTTATATGTCACCAGCTTCACGCGGTCGCCCCACGTCTGAGTCATCGTGCGCTCAACCTCCTCATGCGAGGTCTCGCACTCCGGGAACCACTTCGACGGCGTGCCGCCCAGCTGCTTCAGGGCCACGTAGCGGATCTTCTCCGCCAACGCGCTCTCGGTCTTGTACGTCAGAGCCTTCCAAACGGTCACGTGGCTCACATTGAAGATCTGGCGCAGCTGCGCCATACCGCTCTCACTCAGATAAATTCGCTTGTCATTCATTGTCTGTCCTCCTTATTTCGTTAAGTTCTTGATAATAGTCTCTCTGTCCTTCTCGTCCAGTGTATAACCGTTCTTAACCCTACGGCGCGTTACCTCCTTCTGGCCAACCAGCCACCAGGCTTTCCGTGTCAGTTCCTCGAAGGCATAGTCCTCTGGAGTCTTGTGTTCGACGGTTTCCCCGTCGAGAAGCACGTCACTACCATGAAGCAAAGTGTCTGCAATCTCCAGCATAGCGTCCGCAGCGTCACTAAGCATCTCCTGTGTCTCGTTCAGCATAAGCTTATGCTCCTGTAGTGCCTGGTTCAGATTGTATGACGTCTCAAACAGGCCCTTCACCAAAGGACTCTCGCCGATCTGCTTCCACTCACGGCAGAACACGTCCTTGTCAATTTCACCGGCGGCCATATACATGGCGTTGGCCTCGATGAACTCTTCTTCACTCACTGAGCGGCCTATGCGCTCTTCAAATTCCTTCTGTAACATAACTTTTATTTTTTTTGGTGAAACATTCTTCTTTCTCGCTAATTATTTGTACCTTTGTGCGCTGTTAATATCATTAACGCGCTGCAAAGATAGTGATTTCTCACGATACTGCCAAATAAAAATCGAAAAAAGTTACGAATTATGGAAGAAAATTTTGAAAATCTCGCAACTATTCACGAAAGAATAGCCTTTTGCGTCCAAAAATACGGTGAAGGAAAGAACACTGTATTTGCTGAAAGACTGGGCATTAGCGAGGGAAATATACGCGGCTATATAAAAGGTGTGGTACCAAAGGCTGATGTATTAGAAAAAATCGTGAGAACTTACGATGTTTCTCCTGAATGGCTACTTACAGGAAGGGGCGAAATGCACAAAGATGATTTCTCACGAAACCACCAAGCAAAATCGCAAGAAAATGAGGATCCGAGCGAAATTTCCACTCTGGAGCCAAGAATTTCAATGGAAGTAGGGCAGGGAACACCATATTTTGACGTAGATTTCATCGGAGGCTTCAGTGAGATCTTCAACAACCAGACAACAGTACCGGCCTGCAACATCATCGTGCCCGGTTTCGAGAAAGCAACTGCCTGGTGCAACGTCACAGGCCACTCGATGGAGCCGCGCATCAACCACGGCGACATTATCGCCCTGCGCCAGTGTTCCGTCCAAGACATCCAGTATGGAGAGATCTATGCTGTTGTGCTCGACACCATCCGCACCATCAAGATACTGCGCAAGGGCAGCACTCCAGACGTTCTCCGTTATGTCCCCATCAACACCAACGGCTTCGACGAACAGGAATTCCAAATTTCCCGCATCATCAACGTCTTCGAAGTCCTCGGATCCGTCGCCCGCTTCTTCTGACATAACCAACGGGCCCTGCGGTTCGCCGCAGGGTTCCACCTATACGGCGCACACACACATTTTTGCACCATTCCGCATCACCCAAAATCGCTAAAACCCTGATAAACAGGCACGCGCACGCGATATATAAATAATGTGTATTCTCAAAAAATAGGGTATTTTCCCCCCTCTAATAATTCAAAACACGCCATTTGAAAGCGGTAGCCACGCAGTTTCCTATCAGATACCCCCCCCGAAAATTTTAAAAATGTAACCCTAAATGTAACCCTAAACTCGCTAAAAATGTAACCCTAACTTGTAACCCTAATTGTAACCCTAAACTAAAAAACGCCCACTTTTTGCCAAAAAAAATAGGGGAGCAGATCACTCCCCCGTCAGTTTCTCAGTAGGCCGTGGTTCTGCCACGGCTTTCCTCTCTCTATGTCATAACTCCGTTGTATCCCTCTAATGCCCTCAGAAAGCCGTTCTAACGCCGTTTCAGGCCATAAATAATGGCCACCTCCAGGCAGCCTCAACAATAGCCTTAAATTGCCTCAAAATTCAACGATCTGCAAACCCCGATGTAAAGAACACCCCTCTAAAAGCCCTCTTTTCAGGCTCCTGATGTAAAGCCGTTGTAAAGCAATGTAAACGTTTCGTTTTTCTGGCCTCTCATCTCTCAATCTCCCGAATCCCCTATAAATAAAGGCTTTCCCGCTCTTTCCGGCTCTCTCTCATCCTATCCATTTCGTTTTATGCCCCATAAAGGGCCGTTTCATCATCCGTCCGCTGAACAAGCTGGCTGACAAGCTGGCCGCAGACATGGCCTCGCTGGCCGACCTGGTTGATGACGACATCCTTTGGGACCTCAGCAAGCGCGCCTTGCATAGTGCTTGGAAGGATGGCTGCATCCTGTGGATACTCAATAACCAGACCTGGACGAAGTCCATGAGTGAACTGGTGGAGTGGCTGGTCTATCACGACATCTGGAGTAAGATGCAGACCTTCTCGGATATGCTGAAATGTAAGGACGCCGATCTGGTGAGTGAGGCTCAGCGCCGTGGCCCGAAGAACATGCTCGACGGCCTGCCCGAGACGTTCAACGAGGCGCAGCTGAAGGCGCTCCGTGTCAGCCTCGGAAAGAGCGAAGAAGGGGCCAAAGGACAGCTGAGTCAATGGGTGTTCCGAAAGTTCATCACGTACTCAGAGCAGACGGGACTCTACACCAAGACGGAGGAGTACCTGAAAGGATAAGATTATGGATAAGTTTGAACTTCAAAAGCTTCGCGATCTCCCGATAGAGGGGGTCGCGGAGCGGCTTGGACTGAGTGTGAGCAGACACAAGTGTCTGTGTCCGTTTCACGACGATCACCACGCGAGTTTGTCGTTCAGCGTGCGTAAGAACACGTGCCGGTGTTTTGTGTGTATGACGGAGTCGATGGGGACGATAGATCTGGTGATGAGGTATATGAACAAGGACTTCAGGGAGGCGTGCAGGTGGCTGGCAGATGAGGCGGGAGTAGTGCTGATCAGACCACCCCTGGCCCCTCCTACTCAGGAGGGGAAAGAAGTTACCTTTGAGGCGGCGAGGTATGAGCGCTTCTTCGAGCGGCCGTGGCTGAACGAGGCGGCGAGAAAGTTTCTATACGAGGAGCGCAGGATTGACCCGAGGGTAGTAAGATGGAGTAGGGTGACCACATGGAAAGACCGGGATGGCGTCAGCTGGCTGCAGATACCTTACTTCAATCAGGAAGGCAAGCTGGTGGGGGTGCAGAACCGCAATCTCGTGAAGGGCGGGCGGCCCAGATTCAAATTCGCCATGGGTTTTGCTCCCCCCATCTACAACCTGCCCGTACTGGAAATGCTCACGCCCGGCGACGTGCTCTGGATTGCCGAAGGCTGCTCAGACGCCTGGTCGATGCTCTCGGCAGGGCACAAGGCGATAGCCATCCCGTCGGCCACGCTGTTGAATAGGCAGGATGTGGAGCTGCTTCAGGCTCTCAGATCCGAACGCTCTGTTCGCTTCGAGATGTGGCCTGACAACGACATGCCTGGCGAACGGCTCTTCCTCCAGTTGCAGAAAGTCTTGCCTGATCTGGTACATCATCAGCTGCCGCCCGGTTGCAAGGACTTTAGCGAATATTATCTGACAAAATTAACCTAAGGTTATCGTCAAATAACCTTGCCTTATCACACGATAACGCAGGGTTATTTTTTTTATTCATTTTTCCGAAAAAAGTTGCGAAAATATTTGGTAGTTTCGGAAATTATTTGTACCTTTGTACCATAGAAATTAAGGCGGGAAGGACCACCCGATGTAGCTGGTCCGCTTAGTATTCTAACACCACAAAAAACACTTACAGAAATGTTAGAACTGTATCTTTCAAAAGTGACCGAGACTTCGGAATCGGAACAGGCGGGAAAACTCTACGCCCGCGTCAGTTACAAACAAACGCTCGATGTTCAGGCAATGGCACGTCACATGGCCGAGCACAACACGATGTTCTCTGAGGGCAGCATCACTGGTATCCTGATTGATTTTGTTAAATGCGTGCGCGAACAGGTGCTCAACGGTAATACCGTGAAGATTGAAAACCTGGCCATCTTCAAGGCAACCGTGGAAGCCAACGGCCTGGAGACGCTCTACGATGCTGAAACCGACAAGGTGGCCTCTGCATCGCTTGGAACTCTGGCCGAGGGTGCCAAGACGGGCGCTGCCGTCAAGACGGTTAAGCTGCTGGCCCAGTCGACTGGCGACTTCACCCGCGAGGAGCTGAAGAAGGACGTCAAGCTCTCCTGGACCGACAAGGCCAAGGCTGAGATCGCGGCTGCCAAGGGTGACAACAGTCAGAGCAATAGCGGCAGCTCGCAGAACCAAGGCGGTGGTTCGCAGAATGGCGGTTCCAGTCAGAACGGTGGCAGTCAGACGCAGACCGTGATGGCTCCTGAGATTACCGGCACGACCCCGTTTGCCGAGACTACTTCGGTGAGCATCCAGGCTGAGCAGGGTGCGGAGATTCGCTACACCACCGACGGCAGCACGCCTACGGCAGAGAGCACGCTCTACAGCGAGGCATTCACCCTGAGTGACACCACAACCGTGAAGGCTATCGCCATCAAGGACGGTGTATCGAGCCAGGTGAGCACCAAAAGCTTCACCAAGGGTAGCGGTGGAGGTGGCAGTAACGGCGGAGGCAACGACGTGAACTAAAGCCGACGGACCTTCCCGAAATCACGACGAGAGGACTGACAGATCATTCTGCCGGTCCTCTTTTTTGTCTGGGCTAGCTCAAAATTATTTAATGTGAATACAAAATGCTTCATTTTCTTATTTTTCATTGTTCAAAATCAAAAAGGGAGAGCAGAAAAAGATGTGGAAGAATAAAATTTATCCTCAGAAAAGTGTCACAAATGAATAAAATGTCGTACCTTTGCCGAGCCGAACGAGCAAGCCCGGGATCTGCAAGTCCAGCTTCTCTAAGGCAAAGTGTCAAGTAAAGCAGCACGGCTAAAGGTCCAATATGAGCACATTGTCTAATGTGACAACTCGACGAGGCGAGTCAACTCCTCCAAGCATCAGGTTTACCCCTGATGCCTTCCCCGAAGCTAAAAGCTCAAAAACAGGGGTGTCGGTAAGATATGTGCCAGAGCCAAATAAGAAATGGTATGTCTTTCGCGTCTCATACAGAAGGGAAGATAAGGCATCGGATTATCTTGTGGAAGACGGGATCTATACCTATATTGCCAAGAAAATTGTAGAGAAGTATGTGGGAGGGAAGCGCAAGAGGTATCTGCAAACCCTTATTCCCAATCTGTTGTTTGCCTATACCACAGAAGAGAAAGCCGAAGAATATGTCAGTAACAAGGCTGAACTTGCTTACTTGAGTTTCTATTATAACCATTTTGAAGTGGATAACGAGAAAAAGAATCCTCCATTGACGGTTTCCGATGAAGAGATGACTCGATTCATTCAGGCTACCTGCAACATGAACAAGCATTTGCTGTTTGTACAGCCATCCCAATGCCACTTTAAGGAAGGTGAACAAGTCCGGGTCATTGACGGTCCTTTTGCCGGTGTTGAGGGAAGAGTGGCCCGTGTGGCAGGTCAGCAGAGAGTGGTGATCTCTTTGTCGAGCATCGGGCTCATTTCTACTGCCTATATACCAACAGCCTTTATTAGACCTATTGATACGGTTTAAGAAATGCAAATACGGATAAGGAACAATAATTATACAAACAGGCTGATTCAGTATCTTATCATTTCAGGAGACTTTGTGGTGCTGTGGATATTGCTCTACTTCGTGGTAGACACCATTCCCCTGTCGGAAGATTGGGATGAAGAAAAGGGACGGGCATTCTGGATGGTATGCACCTTTGCCCTCATTGTTGCCGAGTATTTTTTCCCCTCTGTCATTCACGAACGTATGGTTGGTGCCAATGATATACTGCGCCGCTCCACGATGCTTGTGACTACGTATACCTTGTTGTCCTATCTGCTGCTGCGTACTATTCACTTCACGTCCCGGCTGGGCTGGCAACTGTTTGCCATGGGGCTTATCATGCTGGTCTGCATCATTCTATTGCGCTTCATAGAGCGATGGTTGGTGAAGAAACTTAGGCAGTCGGGCTACAATACGCGTTACTTAACGCTTGTCGGGACAGACAAAGAATTGCTGCATCTATACAAGAAACTCACTAAGAATCCCACATTTGGCTATAGAGTTCGTGGCATCTACGGTGACATCGAGGGTCTGAGCCATGACGGTAGCGTCAGGGATTTTGAAACACAGCTACCCCGACCGGACGACCTGAAGTTGGGTGACGAAGTCTACCTGTGTGTACCTCGTAATGAGCGTAAGCTGATAGAACAGACTGCCCGTTTGTGTGATAAGCGCATGGCCAAGTTCTATTATATGCCTACTGCAGAAGAGAAACTGAACCTGCAGCCAATTCTTATAGATGACATAGGAATCATGACCACATACACCAGTCCGCTGGAAGAACCGCTGAACAGATTGCTTAAACGATTATTTGATATTCTATTCTCCATCTTGTGCCTGATACCCACAGTACTGCTGTTGCCGTTAATCGTGCTGACGATAAAACGGCAAAGTCCCGGACCTGTATTCTTCCGCCAGTTGCGCACAGGTCTCAACGGATATGACTTTTATTGCTATAAGTTCCGCTCCATGCATGTGAATGCTGATGCCGACCGTCTGCAAGCCACTGAGGATGACCCTCGCAAGTTCCCCTTTGGTGATTTTATGCGCAAGACTAACATTGACGAGCTGCCGCAGTTCTGGAATGTGTTGGTTGGCAACATGAGCATCGTGGGCCCACGGCCACACATGCTGGCTCATACGGAACAATACGACAAACTGATAGACAAGTATATGGTGCGCCACTTCGTCAAGCCCGGCATCACCGGTTGGGCGCAGGTAACAGGTTTTCGTGGTGAGACCCGTGAGTTGTGGCAGATGGAAGGTCGTGTAGAGCGCGACATCTGGTATATCCAACATTGGAGTTTCTGGCTCGACCTGCGCATCATCTGGATGACGGCCAAGACCATCTTCAAAAGAGACGAAAAAGCATATTGAAATAGAAAGAGTTATTAATTGTATTGCTAAATCATGACCATACAAATGAAAGGTAAGAGGCTCGCAGTATTCGGAGCCAACAACGTGGTGGACGAGGTGACGGCCTATGCCCGAAAGCACGGCATCGTGCTTGTCTCGGTG
>JAEEGH010004592.1_pt1 | contig 35302 bp, 35 predicted proteins | sample 9134181 | NCBI WGS metagenome assembly JAEEGH01 (sample SAMN16246544, study PRJNA631951) | gut metagenome | biome: gut microbiome; feature: rumen; material: DP-attached | host: Bos | place: Iran: Karaj | collected 2018-10
AGGGAGAAGAGGTAAAACCCGTCCGCTACACCTGGGTCCCCTATGAGGAGACGCCGGCGTCGCCTGCGCCGACCGAGGCGCCTGTACCCACCGAGGAGCCCGCGCCGGAGCCGGAACCCGAACCGGAGCCCGAGCCGGCCCCTGAACCGGATCCCGGCCCGGCGCCGGATCCGGGAGAATGAAAACGAGAGAGACACTATGATCAAAGAGATCCACATCAACACCCTGGAGGAGCTGATGCCCCTGCTCTCCGAGCAGGAGGACCGGCCCGATCTGGGACGAAACCGCAGCCCCTATGTCTATCGGGGCATGACCAACGCGGATTTCCGCATGGTCACAAGCCTTCGGCGCAACTGCAAGCAGCTGCAGCGGACCCTGGAGCCTGCAATCCTGAAAAACTTTGCCAAGTATGCCGTGATCGAGGACCCGGGCGTGGCCCAGTCCGTCTGGCACCAGATGATCCTGGGGCAGCACCACGGCCTGCCCACAAGGCTGCTGGACTGGACCCAGTCCGCCCTGGTGGCGCTGCACTTTGCCGTCAGCGAGGAGAACCTGGAGCACATGGCGGACCACGACTGCATGGTCTGGCGCATGGACATCCGGGAGCTGCACGCCCTGCTGCCGGAAAACTACCAGCAGGTGATGCGCCGGTATCAGGCGGAGGTCTTCTCCGTGGACATGCTGGCCGACGCGGCCAGCAGCCTGGAGCAGTATGACCGGGAGCTGGGGGACCGGGCCATGGTGGTGCTTGAGCCGCCCAGCATCAACGCCCGCATCGTGAACCAGTATTCCTTCTTCTCCGTGGTACCCATGGAGATGGAGAATGTGGAGGATTTCCTCCAGCGCTGCACCCAAAACAGCGTGAAGTATGTGATCGACCGCTCCCTCCGCTGGCGGGTGCGGGACATGCTGGACCAGCTCAACATGTCCGAGCGCATCGTCTACCCGGGGCTGGACGGCCTGTCCAAGTGGATCGGCCGGCACTACTTCGTGAAAGAGCAGGAAGCCTGACGCAGAAAAAGGAAGGGAAACCGATTTCGGTTTCCCTTCCTTTTTCTGTATGGGATTCATACGGATACCTGATAGAATGATTTAAAGATTTCTATTCGGTTTCCGTATCACGCACCCAGGAAAGCGCGCAGCTCCTCCACGCTCAGCGCGGAGCGATATACGGTCTCCTCCGCGGGATCCAGATAATAGAGCACGCCGTCCTCTTCATAGAGCAGGACTTCCAGCTCTTCCCGGACGTTGCGCAGCAGGATCCTGCCGAAGGCATGGGGCGCCATCTCCTCAGCGCTGCGCTCTTCCGGGCTGCCCTTCAGGAGCTGACGCAGCAGGGACAGGTCCCAGTTCGTGAGCTCCCACTCCTCCAGAGCGGGGGCCTCGGCGGCTTCCTCCGCGGTTTCATCAAATGCCTCGGCGCTCTCTTCCCGGGTGGCCTCCACGGGAGCACTTGCGCCAGATCCCATGCCGAGCAGAGGATGGTCGCTTTCCGGGGCGGCTTCCACGGCATTGGACTGCAGCATGGGCGCGTCCGCAGGCTCCTCCGCGGCTTCGGCGGGTGCCGTCTCCGCTTCAGCGGGGGCGGCCTCGGGCATGGCCCGGACCTCCGCGCCAGCGGCGGCGACTTTCTCCTCCGCGGCGGCGGGGGCTGCCTCATAGGCGGCGGTGACCAGGTTCTTGCCTTGGGTGATAGATACACCCAGATACACGCCGGCGATCAGCGCCACGCAGGCAGCGGCGGAGAGGACGCTGCGCAAAATGGTGGGGATGCGGTTGCGGCGGCGGATCTCTTCCCGGTGAATCTCGGCCATGACGTTATCCCGCAGGTCGAAGGGGGATTCCTCCAGATCTTCGCCGATCTGGCTGGAGATGGCGGAAAAAGCCTGGAACAGCGCGGCGCAGTCGGGGCAGGTCTCGGTATGTCGGGCGAGATCCGCTTCCTCCCGGGCGCTGAGATCGCCGTCCACCATGCGGCTGATCAGCTCCTGATAGATTTCACATTGGCTCATAGGACATCACTTCCTCTCGGGTTTCTTGACGCGATGGAGTCCGGAATGTTCCCGTCCTTCAGCAAAAAGGCGCAAAGTTTTTTTCGCGCCCGGAAGATGCGGGATTTCACCGTTCCCTCCTCCAGTCCCATGGCCTCGCCGATCTCTTCATAGCTCATCCCCTGGATCTCCCGCAGCAGCAGGATCTGCCGCTGCTCGTCGGGCAGCTCCTGCAGCCCGCGGCGCACGGCCTCCCGGGTGAGCTTGCGCTCCAGCAGCGCCTCGGGGGACTGGCTCTCGTCGGCGATATCCAGCTCCAGAGTCTCGCCCTCGTCGTCTTCCACGGTGAGGGAGGAGCTGGGGCGGCGGCCCTGGCGGCGCTTGAAGTCCAGACAGACGTTGGACACGATCCGGTAGAGCCAGCTGGAAAACTTGCTGTCTCCCCGGAAGGAGGGGAGGGAATTGTAGGCTTTCAGGAAGGCCTCCTGGGCCATGTCCTGTGCGTCCTCCCGGTTGCCCACCATCTGCAGGGCCACGTTGAACACATTTTTCTCGTAGGCTGCCACCAGAAGCTCAAAGGCGTTCACGTCGCCGTGCTGTACCCGGCGGATGATGGTCAGCTCCTGTTCTCGTGTCAAGGGATCACTTCCTTCTATGGGCTGTTCTTTATTTCAAATCTCGTTTGATCTGGCGGAGGATCCGGTCCATATCCTCCAGGGTGGAGACCTGGACCAGCTCCCGGCGGTAGACGCCCGCGTGGGCCACGCCGTGGAGATACCAGGGCAGATGATGCCGCGCCTCCAGACAGGCGATGCGCTCCCCGGCAAAATCCGCCAGGCTGCGGATCTGCTCCGCCGCGGCGTCCAGCCGCTCCGGAAGCGGGGGTTGGGCCGGGATGGGCAGCCCTGCGATGGCGGCGTTGGCCTCCCGGAAGAGCCAGGGGTTTCCGAAGACGCCCCGGCCGATCATGCAGAGGTCCGCGCCGGTATACTGCAGGATGTGGGCCGCGTCCTCCCCGGTGAAGATATCGCCGTTTGCGGTGACGGGGATCTTCACCGCCTGCTTCACTTCCCGGATGATGTCCCAGTCGGCCCGGCCGGCGTACATCTGCACCCGGGTGCGGCCGTGGACGCAGATGGCGTCCGCCCCGGCGCTTTCCAGAGTGCGGGCAAAGTCCACGGCGTTGACGCTGCCCCCGTCCCAGCCCTTGCGGAATTTCACCGTCACGGGCACAGAAACGGCCTTCTTCACCGCCTCCACGATCTGCCCGGCCAGGGCCGGGTCCTTCATGAGGGCGGAGCCGTCCCCAGACTTCACGATCTTGCCCACGGGACAGCCCATGTTGATATCCAGACTGTCCGCGCCGGAGAGCTCCAGTGCCAGCTTTGCCCCCTCGGCCATGACCGCCGGCTCGTGGCCGAAGATCTGCACGGCCCAGGGGCTTTCCTCCGGCAGGCGGTGGAGCAGGGCTTTGGTCTTCTCGTCCCGGTATACCAGGGCCTTGGCGGAGACCATTTCCGAGGTGCTCAGCGCCGCCCCTTCCCGGCGGCAGAGGGCGCGGAAGGCAAAGTCCGTCACCCCCGCCATGGGGGCCAGCACCGCCCGTCCCTTCAATTCGATGTTTCCGATTTTCGTCATAGATCCGTCCTGAAAAAAGTGCTTTCGTAGGGGCGGCTATCAGCCGCCCGTCGATGCGGGAGAGAATCGAACGGCGGGCGGATGCTATCCGCCCCTACAGATTGAGCTCCAAGCCAACCGGGCAGTGGTCGCTGCCCATCACCTCGGGCAGGATGAAGGCGTCCTTCACCTTGTCCCGCAGCCGGTCGGAGATCACGAAATAGTCGATGCGCCAGCCCACGTTCCGGGCCCGGGCCGCCGCCCGGTAGCTCCACCAGGAGTAGGCGTCGGTCCGGTCGGGGTAGAGGAAGCGGAAGGAGTCGGTAAAGCCCGCCTGCAGAAGCTCGGTGAACTTGCCCCGCTCCTCATAGGAAAAGCCGGGGTTGCCGATGTTCTGCTTGGGGTTTTTCAGGTCGATCTCCTCATGGGCCACATTCATATCGCCGCAGACGATCACGGGCTTTGTTCTGTCCAGCTCCTGCAGGTAGGCGCGGAAGTCGTCCTCCCAGCGCATCCGGTAGTCCAGCCGCTTCAGCTCGTCCTGGGCGTTGGGGGTGTAGACGCAGACCAGGAAAAAGTCCTCATACTCCAGGGTCACCGCCCGGCCCTCGGAGTCATGCTCCGGGATGCCCAGGTTATAGCGCACGGAGAGGGGCTTGTGTTTGGCAAAGATCACCGTGCCGGAATAGCCCTTCTTTTCCGCGTAGCTCCAGTAGCTCTCATAGCCGGGGAAATCCAGCTCGATCTGCCCGGCCTGGAGCTTGGTCTCCTGCAGGCAGACGAAATCCGCCTCGAAGCCGAGGAAGATGTCCTCGAAGCCCTTCTTCTGCACGGCCCGCAGACCGTTCACGTTCCAGGAAATGAATTTCATGCCTGCTCCTCCCTCTGCCTGCCGGTAAACTGCTCTCTGCTGATCTGATAGTATTTGAAATGCACGTCCTCCGACACAAAGCGGAAGCCCGCCTTCTGCAGGGAGCGCTGGCTCCGGGTGTTCCGGAGCAGGGAGTCGGCCAGCACCGTCTCCATGCCCAGCTCTTCGAAGGCATAGCGGAGGGCCTGCCGCTCCGCCACCGTGCCGTAGCCCCGGTTCTTGAAGCGGTCGTTTTTCAGGCAGATGCCCAGGGCGCAGCACCTGCGCTCCGCGTCGATGTCCTTCAGCACCAGCTCGCCGATGGGCTCCCGCTCCAGCAGGATGTAAAAGCGCCGCTCGTTTTGCCGGGCCTGCCGCTCAGAAAACCAGGCGGCCACCTTTTCCTCGTCGTAGACATAGGGCTGAAAGCCGGCCGGATCCTCAAAGAGCTCCGGCGCCTGCTCAAAGTCCCGGAAAAAGGCCTGGCAGAGGGGGAGGGTGGCCGGCGTCAGGCGGACGGCGTCCTCCCTTGGCTGGGGCTTTTTGCTGCCCCGGGCGTCGCCCAAAGCGGCGTTGCGCAGCCGGGGAAGGGGACCTGCGGCGGTGTTCTTGGTTTCGGCGCCCTTGGTGGCCACCAGGCGGTTGATCTTCAGCCCCTCGGCATAGAACTTGGCCTCATAGTCGGTCATCACGCCCACGGGTCCCTTTTCGTGCAGGTCGTGGGTCAGCTCCGAGAGGGCCCAGCCCTCCTTCTTCATCTGCTCCGCGGACCAGTCGAAGAGGGGGGTGTTGTCGGTTTTAAAATGGATCTGGCCCCCGGGGGACAGAGCGTCGGCATAGAGGCGCAGAAAGCTGGGGGCCGTGAGGCGGAACTTGGCGTCCCGGCTCTTGGGCCAGGGGTCGCTGAAATTCAGATACAGGCGGTCGATCTCCTCCGGCGCGAAGATGGAGGCGAGATTGGCCGCGTCAAAGTCCATAAAGCGGACGTTGGTGACGCCCGCGTCCCGGGCACGCTCCATGGCCAGCACCATGGCGTCCGGCACCTTTTCAATGGCCAGGATCACCGCCGAGGGCTCCGCCTTCGCCGTCTCCACGGTGAAGCGGCCCTTGCCGCAGCCCAGCTCCACATAGAGCCGGTCCTGTTCGGGAAAGGCGGCCAGCCATTCGCCCCGCAGCGCCGCGGGGTCTTCGATCAGATAAGCGGAACAGGCCTCCATCCGGGAATCCAGATTGTGCCGTTTGCGCATTCTCATGTTGCAATCACACTCCAACTTACAGAATAACACAAGTTTCCGCAAACATCAAGGATAAGAAGCGCCGCCGCGCGTTTTGACTGTCAAGATCCCTCTTTTTCCCGAGTTTTTGCGGAATTCGGGGCTATCTTTTCCCGGGGGAATGGTGTATAATAACAAAAACATACATTGAGAGGGGAAAGGCCCCGCTTTGCGGCGCTTTCCCTGTGAATCGGAAGAGGTGAGACCATGGGAGAACATGCGAGCAATGTTCTGTTTTCCATCGGCCCGTTGGAGGTGACAAGCACCGTCACCACCATGTGGGTCATCATCGCCGTGCTCACGCTGCTCAGTTGGCTGGCGACCCGGCGGCTCAAGGACGTGCCCGGGCCGCTGCAGAACGCGGCGGAGGTGGCGGTGGGCTACCTGCGCAACTATTATGAGGAGAATCTGGGCAAGGAGCACGGGCGCAAGTACTTCTCCGTGTTCGCCACCTTCTTCATCTTCATCATCGTCTGCAACTACTCCGGCATCCTGCCGGGCGCGGGGCATCTCAGCGGCTTCGCCGTACCTACGGCTTGCCTGTCGGTGACGGCGGGTCTGGGCGTCATCGCCTTCTTCACCACCCATGTGATCGGGATCCGGGAGAAGGGTCTGGGGCACTATCTTGCGAGCTTTGCCAAGCCCCTGATCCTGGTGGTGCTGATGCTGCCGCTGAACATCCTGGAGCAGTTCATCCGCCCCGCCTCCCTGGCTCTGCGTCTTTACGGCAACATGTACGGCGAGGAGATGGTGACGGAGACGCTCTACGACATCTTTCCCATCGGCGTGCCCCTCATCATGAACGTGCTGAGCCTGCTGTTCTGTATGCTGCAGGCCATGGTATTCACCATGCTGCTTTCGATCTATGTGTCGGAAGCGGTGGAAGAAGAGTAAGAAACATTCAACTATAGGAGGATTTGATCATGGAAAAAGGACTTATCGCACTCGCCGCCGCATTGGTGCTCTGCGTCACCGCAGCCGCCACCGCCATCTCCCAGGGCCGCACCGCCACCAAGGCCATGGAATCCATCGCCCGGCAGCCCGAGGCCGCCGGTGACATCCGGGGCTCGCTGATCCTGTCCCTGGCCCTGATGGAAGCGCTGACCATCTACGGCATGCTGGTCGCGTTCATGCTGGTCGGCAAGATTTAAGCCACATCGCCACAGGAGGACGGAGTCCATGTTAAGCATCAACATTTCCGAGCTCATATGGACTGTCATCAACTTCTTCCTGCTGTTCTTCCTGCTGCGGCACTTCCTGTATAAGCCCATCTGCGCCCATATGGACGCCCGCCAGGCCCGCATCGACGCCGGCCTTGCCCAGGAGCAGGCGGCGCGGGACGCGCTGCAGGCGGAAAACGACCGGCTGGAGCAGGAAAAGCAGGCCGCCCGGGAGCAGGCGCGCCTCAGCCTGCAGCAGGCGGAGACCCAGGCCGAGCAGGCGCGGGTCGAGGAGCTGCGCCGGGCGAAGCAGAGCGCCAGAGCGGCGGAGCAGAAAACCAGGGAAGAGATGCAGGCGCAGATCCGGCAGGACGGTGAAGTCCTGGCGGCGGCGGAGCCTGCCCTGGCGGAGCTGCTGACCCGGAAGCTCCTGGAGAAGGGGGAGAGGACATGAGCGGCTGGAACATTTTCTACGGGCTCATCAACTTTGCCATCCTGGCCGGCGCCCTGTTCCTGATCGGGAGAAAGACGGTCAAGGGCATCTTCGGCGGGCACCGGGACGAGGTCGCCCAGGGGCTGGAGCAGTCGGAGAAGGCCGCGGAGACGGCGCAGGAGCTGCTGCAGAGCCTGCCCCAGGTCACCGCCCGGGGCGAGGAAGACCTTGCGCAGATCGGCCGGGAGGGCGAAGAGGCCCTGCAGCGCAGCCGGGAACGCGCCGCGGAGGAGAGCGCCGCGGAGCTTCGGGAGCTGCTGCACAGCGCCGCCGGGGAGGAGACGCGCTATCAGCGCGCGCTCCGGCGGGAGCAGAACGCCAAGGCAGCGGAGGACATCTGCACCAAGGCCGCCCTGCTGCTGCAGAAGCCGGAATACGCCGCCGCCCGCAAGGGGCTGGCGGAGCGCTTTGTCGCCCGGATGGAGCGGGAGCTGAAGCTCACCGACGGGGATCGGATGGCGCTGCAGGAGGGCGAAAGGCTCACCCTGCAGCTCTCCGCTGCCGAGACGCCGGAGGGCGCCCTGCTGGAAAGGCTTTGCCGGGCGCTGAGCGCGGCGGGACTTCCCGGGCGGCCTGAGGTGAATGTGAACGAGTCTCTCATCGGCGGCCTGGTGCTGCAGGTGGGCGACACGGTCTATGACGGGAGCCTGGCAGGGCTCCTGGAGCGGGCCAGAGGGCAGATTGCCGCCGCCGACGACGGAGGGGACGACGCCCTGGCCGCCCTGCGCCGGGAGCTGGAGCAGGTGAGCACCGAGCCGGAGGTCTATCAGACCGGCCGGGTCATCAGCGTATCCGACGGCATCTGCCGGGTCTCCGGCGTGTCCGACGCCATGGCCGGCGAGCTTTTGGAGCTGGACGGCGGCCTGCGGGGCATGGTGATGGACCTGGAGAAGGAGAACGTGGGCGTGGTGCTGCTGGGGAGCTTTGAGACCCTGCAGGAGGGCGCCGCCGTGCGCCGCACCGGGCGAATTCTCTCCGTGCCCGTGGGCGAGGAGCTCATCGGCCGGGTGGTGGACGCCCTGGGCCGCCCCATCGACGGCGGCAGCGAGATCCGCGCGGCGGACTATCGCCCCATCGAGAGCCCTGCCCCCGGCGTCATCCAGCGCAAGAGCGTCTCCAAGCCCATGCAGACGGGCATCAAGGCCATCGACGCCCTGATCCCCATCGGCCGGGGCCAGCGGGAGCTCATCATCGGCGATCGGCAGACCGGCAAGACCGCCATCGCCCTGGACACGATCCTGAACCAGAAGGGGAAGGATATGATCTGCATCTACGTGGCCATCGGGCAGAAGGAGTCCACCGTGGCGGGCTTTGTGGAGCGGCTGCGCCAGGGCGGCGCCATGGACTACACCATCGTGGTGTCGGCCAGCGCCTCCGAGGCCGCGCCCATGCTGTATATCGCGCCCTACGCCGGCGCCGCCATGGGCGAATACTTCATGTACAAGGGCAGGGACGTGCTCATCGTCTACGACGATCTCTCCAAGCAGGCCGTGGCCTACCGGGAGATCTCCCTCCTGCTGCACCGGCCCCCCGGACGGGAGGCCTACCCCGGAGACGTGTTCTATCTCCACTCCCGCCTGCTGGAGCGGGCGGCGCGGCTCAGCGAGGAATTCGGCGGCGGCAGCATGACCGCCCTGCCCATCATCGAGACCCAGGCGGGGGACATCTCCGCCTATATCCCCACCAATGTCATCTCCATCACCGACGGGCAGATCTTCCTGGAGACGGATCTGTTCAATTCCGGCGTGCGCCCGGCGGTGAACGTGGGCCTCTCCGTCAGCCGCGTGGGCGGCTCGGCGCAGCTGGGCGCCATGAAGCAGGTGGCGGGCAGACTGCGCATGGATCTGGCCCAGTACCGGGAGCTGGCCGCCTTTGCCCAGTTCGGCAGCGACCTGGACAAGGCCACCCAGGCCACCCTCCACCGGGGCGACCGGATGACCGAGCTTCTCAAGCAGCCCCAGTACGCGCCCATGGACGCCGCCGACCAGGTGATCAGCATCTTCGCCGTGAGCGAGGGCTTTGCCGATGCGCTGGAGCTGAAGGACATCGCCCGGTATGAGAAGGAGCTGCTGCCCTTCGTACACCAGAGCTGGCCGGAGCTGCGGGAGATCATCCTCTCCGGGCGCAAGCTCACGAAGGAGGAGCTGCAGCGCCTGCGGGAGACGGTGCGGGAGTTTACGGAGAGCTTTTGAGGAAAGTGAAAAATGAATAATGAAAAATGAATAATTATGGTGTCCGCATCGCGGACGGATTTGAATTCATCACGCCGCAGGCGTGATACCACAATTATTCACTATTCGCTATTCACTATTCACTCCTCCTCGGAGAGGGTGGACCCCTCAGTCAGCCGCCTCGCGTGAGACGGCGGCTGCCAGCTCCCCTTGCAGGGGAGCCTGTAAGGAAGTGAACCCCTTCAGGCGCTGCGCGCCAGCTCCCCCGGAGGGGGAGCCTATAAGGAAGTGATTGTATGGCCAATCTGCGCGGGATCCGGATGCGCATCAAAAGTGTAGAGAGCACCCGGCAGATCACCAAGTCCATGAAGATGGTGGCCGCGGCCAAGCTCCGCAAGACCCAGAACGCCCTGGGGCGCCTGGGGGACTTTGCGGATCGGAGCCGGGAGCTGCTCTGCGCCCTGGGGACGGGGGAGACGGAGAACCCCTTCCTGCGCCCCCGGGAGGAGAAGAGGCGGGTCCTCTATGTGCTCATCGTGGGCAACCGGGGACTCTGCGGCACCTACAACCACAGCCTGCTGCGCTATTTTGAGGAGCTGCGCGCCGGGGAGGAACGGGAGAGCCTGCTCTATGTGGTCGGCCGCTGGGGGCGGGATCTGATCCGGGACGCGGATCGGCGCTTTGAGATCAGCGACAGCCCCGACGCCCGGGAGGCGCAGGAGCTGACAGAGGAGCTCAAGAAGCTCTATACGGAGGAGGGCGCGGACGAGATCGTGCTGGTGTATCAGCAGTTCAAATCCGTGCTGCAGCAGAGCCCGGGCAGCAAGACCCTGCTGCCGCTGGCGCTGCCCGAGGGCGGGGGCGAAAAGGACGTGATCTTCGAGCCCGACGAAAAGACCGTGCTGGATCGGCTGACGGAGCTCTATCTGCAGAGCGCGGTGCACGCGGCGCTGCTGGAGGCTCGCACCGGCGAGCACGCCGCCCGCATGACCGCCATGACCGCCGCCTCGGACAACACCGAGGAGCTGATCGGGGAGCTGACCCTGGAGCTCAACCACGCCCGCCAGGCCGCCATCACCACCGAGATCTCCGAGATCGTGGGCGGCGCCGCGGCGCTGTGATTTCAATCTGTAGGGGCGACCCTTGCGGTCGCCCGTGGCCAAGGAGATTCACGGCGGGCGACCGCAAGGGTCGCCCCTACATCCTCATTTTAACAGAGGAGTATGTTTATGGAAAAAGCAATCGTAAAACGGGTCATCGGCCCGGTGGTGGACGTGCATTTCCCCTATGGGAAGCTGCCGGAGCTGTATAATGCCATCGAGATCCGCCTGCCCCAGCGGAAGATCACCCTGGAGGTGGTGCAGCAGATCGGCGGCGGGGACGTAAGGTGCATCGCCCTCTCCTCCACCGACGGCATCTCCCGGGGCATGGAGGCGCTGGACACCGGCTCCTCCATCACCATGCCGGTAGGGGAGGCCACCCTGGGGCGCATGTTCAACGTCACCGGCGAGCCCATCGACGGCAAGGGCCCGGTTGAGGCAACAGAGCGGCTGCCCATCCACCGCAAGGCCCCCGGCTTTACCGAGATCCTGCCGGCCACGGAGCTGCTGGAGACCGGCATCAAGGTGGTGGACCTGCTGGCGCCTTACGCCCGCGGCGGCAAGATCGGCCTCTTCGGCGGCGCCGGCGTTGGCAAGACCGTGCTCATCATGGAGCTCATCCGCAACATCGCCTACGAGCACGGCGGCTACTCCGTCTTCGCCGGCGTGGGCGAGCGCAGCCGCGAGGGCAACGACCTCTGGCACGAGATGAACGAATCGGGCGTCATCAACAAGACTGCCCTGGTCTTCGGCCAGATGAACGAGCCCCCCGGAGCCCGTCTCCGGGTGCCCCTCTCCGGCCTCACCATCGCGGAGAACTTCCGCGACAAGAGCGGCCAGGACGTGCTGCTTTTCATCGACAACATCTTCCGCTTTACCCAGGCGGGCTCCGAGGTCTCGGCCCTTCTGGGGCGCATGCCCTCCGCCGTGGGCTATCAGCCGACGCTGGCCACCGAGATGGGCGATCTGCAGGAGCGCATCACCTCCACGAAAAACGGCTCCGTCACCTCGGTGCAGGCCATCTATGTGCCCGCCGACGACCTGACCGACCCCGCCCCCGCCACCGCCTTCGCCCACCTGGACGCCACTACGGTGCTGACCCGTTCCATTGCGGAGCTGGGCATCTACCCGGCGGTGGATCCGCTGGAGTCCTCCTCCCGCATCCTGGAGCCGGGCATCCTGGGCAAGGAGCACTATGAGACCGCCCGGGCCGTCCAGCAGGTGCTGGAGAAGTACCGCCAGCTGCAGGACATCATCGCCGTCCTGGGCATGGACGAGCTGGGCGCGGAGGATCGGGCCACGGTGAACCGGGCGCGGCGCATCCAGCGCTTCCTGTCCCAGCCCTTCCACGTGGCGGAGAACTTCACCGGCATGGAGGGACGCTATGTGCCCCTCAAGGAGACCATCAAGGGCTTCCAGGCCATCCTGGGCGGCGAGGTGGACGACCTGCCGGAGCAGGCCTTCCTCATGTGCGGCAGCCTGGACGAGGTCATCGCCAAACGGGGGAGCTTCTGATGGATAAGATCGCGCTGCATGTGCTCACCGGCGACGGCACGGTGTTTCAACGGCAGGTGGAGTATGTGAACCTGCCCACGGGCTTCGGCTCACTCGGCGTGAAGGGAGATCACGCACCCATGCTCTGCGCGGTGGAGGCGGGTGTTCTCCGCTGCCGCTGGAGCGACGGGGCGGTGCGCGTCCGCATCGGCGCGGGCGTGGCCAGCGTGGAGAAAAACGAGCTGAATGTGCTGGTCTCCTCCGCCCAGGTGCTGGAGGAGTGAGAAAAAGACAGCGGCTGTGAAAAAACTCCGTTTTTCACAGCCACTGTCTTTTTTTTGAGATTGAAGTTTTGCGCAAAACAGCGAAGCTCAAAACTCAAAACTGTTGGGGCGTGTTTTGCACGTCCCAATGTCTTTAGTCCAGATACTGCTCCCGGAAGCAGGAGAGGGGCAGGCAGTCGGCAAAGCCGGTGAGCAGATCTTTCGCCTCGCAGCTTGCCTCGACCTCGGCCTTCGGCGTCTGGAGGGCAGCGCCCTCCGCCCGCTGCAGGGACACCCGCAGGGTGGTGCCGCTGCCCTCCCGGCTCTCCAGCAGCAGCGTGCCGCCGTGAAGCTGGGCGATGAGCCGCGCCGCGGTGAGCCCCAGGCCGGGGCCCTCGCCCATCTTGCTCAGATCAAAGCCGTGGCGGTAGCGGTCGAACACCAGGGGCAGCTCCTCCGCGGGGATGCCGCAGCCGTCGTCGTCCACCGCCAGCACCAGGTTCTGCTTCGTCTCCAGCAGGTTCACGGAGATGCGGCTGCAGCCCTTCCCGTGGCGGATGGCGTTGGACAGCAGGTTCATCAGCAGATCCCGGATCAGCCGCGGGTCGGCGCAGAGCCGGCTCTCCCCGCTGCAGGAGAAGCTGAAGCGGATCCCGGGCACCAGCGGCTCCAGCGCGTCCAGCACCGAGCGGCAGAGGGAGGAGAGGCTGAACACCGCCGGGGAGCAGGCCGCCGTCCCCTCGGAGAGGGAGAGGATCAGGGAGGCGTTGTTGAGAATGCGCAGGATCTGAAACTGGCTGCGGGTGACGGCGCTGAGACTTTCCAGAAGCGGCTCGCTGCGGCGGCTTTCCGCATCAGCGCGTATCTGCTCCGCTGCCACCTGCTGGTTCATCAGGGCGCTGCGCAGCGCGTAGAGGAAGGGCTGGTTCAGCACTGCGGGCAGCTCCTCCTGGGGGCGGAGAAAATAGACCTGCTCGCCGCCCAGCTGGGCGATGCGCAGCTGGTAGGGCTTGGCGCCGAGCCGGACCTGCGCCAGGAAAAAGGGGGACTGTACCCCGGAAACCACCTCGCCAAAGAGCTCCGAGGCGCGCCTGCCCACGCAGTCCGCCCCCAGGGCGCTCTGCGCGTCGGAATTGGCGAAAACCACCCGTCCCCGCTGCACGAGGACGGCGCCCTCTCCGGTCATCTTGAGTATCTGCAATGCCGATTCAAGCATGTTGCTCCTCCTTCCTGAAGCCCCGCGGGACCTTCACCGGCATGATTCTACCACGCCTCGACAAAATAAACAAGAAAAGCAGGAAAAAACCCCGATTTTTTGCGTAAATTTCAGCATTTTTCCGGGGAAAATAAAAAGCGCGGAAACTTGATTTTTGCGGATAGTATATGCTAAAATAATAACGCATCCGGGGGCTTTGCCCCGTCTGGAAGCGATTTCCAAACCAATTTTTGCAAATTTTTTATTGGAGGATAGAATTATGATCAAAGTCGGTATCAATGGCTTCGGCCGCATCGGTTCCCTGGCCTTCCGCGCCGCCATCCAGTCTGACGACGTCGAGGTCGTCGCCATCAGCGCTCCCGGCCATCCCGCCAGCCACGTGGCTTACTGCGTGAAGTACGATTCCGTCCACGGCCGCTTCAACGGCGAAGTTGTCGGCAACGACGAGGACAGCACCATCACCGTCAACGGCAAGACCGTGAAGATCCTTTCCGATAAGACCTACCGCGACGCTTCCCTCATTCCCTGGGGCGAGCTGGGTGTGGAGTACGTGCTGGAGTGCACCGGCGTGTACCTGACCAAGGAGAAGGCCCAGGCTCACATCGACGCCGGCGCCAAGGTCGTCATCATGTCCGGCCCCGCGAAGGACGACACCCCGATGTTCGTCTGCGGCGTCAACCTGGACAAGTACACCCCCGACATGCAGTTTGTCTCCAACGCCTCCTGCACCACCAACTGCCTGGCTCCTCTCGCCAAGGTCGTGCATGACAACTTCGGCATCATCGAGGGCCTCATGACCACCGTGCACGCCTCCACCGCCACCCAGGCCATCGTGGACGGCTTCCCCAAGAAGAAGGATCTGCGCGGCGCCCGCTCCATCTACAACAACATCATCCCCTCCTCCACCGGCGCCGCCAAGGCTGTCGGCAAGGTCATCCCCGAGCTCAACGGCAAGCTCACCGGTATGTCCATGCGTATCCCCGCTCCGGACGTGTCCGTCGTTGACCTGACCGTGCGTCTCGAGAAGGCCGCCACCTATGAAGAGATCTGCGCCGCCGTGAAGGCCGCCTCCGAAGGCCCCATGAAGGGCGTTCTGGAGTACGTGGACGACGAGGTCGTCTCCTCCGACTTCCGCACCGACGCCCACACCTCCATCTTTGACGCGCAGGCCGGTATCGCCCTGAACGGCAACTTTGTGAAGCTGGTCGCCTGGTACGACAACGAGTGGGGCTTCTCCAACAAGATGATCGACCTCACCCGCCACATCGACAAGGTCCGCAAGGCCTGATTTCAAAGCGAAAACAGTATATGAAAATGCCTGAGAGCCTATGCTCCCAGGCATTTTTTATGCGGGAAAGTACCGATCCTCCGCCCACCGGGCGGGATTAGTTTCGATGTATTCCCAGATCTGACGATAGTCCGCCTCCCCGCGGATCACATGCTCGTGATAGGAACGCTGCCAGAGCTGGGTTCCGCATTTTTTGTTCGTGAACCGTTTTAGGGTGGAGATCAGCCTCGGCAGCGCCGCGTTTGCAGGGACAGACGGCCCGATGTCCGTATCCCGCGTAGGGGCCGGCGTCCCCGACGGCCCGTTGCCTCTGATCCGCAACAGCAGATGAATATGGTTCGGCATGATGACATAGCGATCCAAGGAAAGCCATGAATATGTGTTCACAATCTCTCGCAGCGTTTCTTCTACGATCTTTCCATATGGCGAAAGACGGACGCACGGGACGTCGAGGACGCCGTCCCCTACGGTGATATTCGACAGGATGTAGCGCTTTTCGTGGGTGCAGACGGTGACGAAGTAGCCGCCGGGGGCGGAATAATCGTAGTCCGGTAGGCGGACTTGTTTTCGCCGGGGCAGATCCATGGCACGACCTCCGTTCTCCTGTAGGGGCCGGCGTCCCCGACGGCCCGCCCCCGCGTTTGTAGGGGCCGGCGTCCCCGACGGCCCGGTTTATCCATTATACCATAGCGGCCTCAAAGAAAACAGGCGTCCTCGCACATCTTTGAACATCTATGAAGATGATGGAGAGAAAACGCACATCTCTCCATCATTTTTTACCATCTTCCAAAAGAAAAGGGCAAGGTCATTGCCTCGCCCTCGGTTTGATAACTCGACAGATTGGGATTTATCTTTTTAGATATAAGTCATATTCACAAGGGGTACTGCCGTGATTTATTTTCTCAACAAAACCATTCCGAAAATAAATGTGTTTAGCAATAGCGTTTTTATCTTCAACTCCGACGGTAAACTCTCTATATCCATGAGAGCTTAAATCGTCTAAAGCAAAAACCAACAGGCCACTCCCAAATCCTTGCTTTCGATACTCTTTCATTAGAATGAAATGCGACAAGCAGGCTCGAATATTTGGCAATGTCTCATTGTCTAAGTGCTGGTTTGTGTAATTCGCAACAATCCTTCCTATGGGCTGTCCAGCGTAAGAGACCCCATAAATGTCGATGGTTCGATTCATAAACTGCTGAAACCTATCATTAAAATCTATTGGAAATAACTTTTCCAGCAAGCCAAAGTTCTCTTTATCTGCTTTGAAATACAGTGTTTCCTTGTTCATGAGCAACCTCGATAAATCTCTACATGTAAAGGTATTCTACCATAATCCATACTCGTGAGCAACAAAAAACTGTTATCCCACCAACAGCCCGATATACTTATACGCCGTGGTTCTGCTGATGTCGCAGAGCCTCGCAGACGGGACCGGCCATGGGCCGGGCGCCGTCCCCTACGGAGGGACGAAGGAGACGGATTGCCACGCCAGTGTGCGCACTGGCTCGCAATGACATGCTTTGGGTTTTTCTACACATTAAAGCAGCCAGGGGAGAGCCCCTGGCTGCTGTGGGTTCATGCTGCGGTTTCCAAGCTGTGGATCAACAGTGCGGTTTCCAAGCTGCGGATCAACAGTGCGCCTTCCAAGCTGTGGATCAACAGTGCGGGTTCCAATCTGTGGATCAACAGTGCGCTTTTCGAGCTGCGGAGCAGCGCGGTGCGGTTTTCAAGCAGCGCTGCGGGCGGCTTACTGCATGCCGTTGATGATGGAGTTGAGCTGATCGGGCGTCAGGCCGGCGCCCTCCTGCCCGGGATTGAAGACGATGGAGTAGTAGTTGTTCGCGGTGGAAGCGTAGGCGGCGTTGATGGTGCTGCCGTCGCCCTTGCACTGGAGGGCGAGACCCTTCAGGTTCAGATCCCAGGTGTTGGAATAGCTGTTCAGGTCGCCGGAGAGATCCGTGCCGGACAGGGTGTTGGACTTGCGGATGCGCAGGCGGATGTCGCCGTTTGCGTCGGCATAGGCGGCCTCAATGATGCCCGCGGTGTAGCGGTAGGACTTCAGCGTCAGCCCCTCGGGGATGGCCTCCTGCACCGGCGGGGTGAAGCTCACGCCAGAGCCGGCCACGGCATCCTCCAGCACCATGGTATCGACCCAGGGATTGGCCACGGGACCCGGCTCCGGTGTGGGGGCGACGGTGGGCTCCGGCGTGGGCGCAACGGTGGGCGCCGGCGTGGGGGTCGGGGTGGGCGCGGGGGCGGAGGTGACGGTGATCAGGGCGGACTGGGTGTCGGTATAGCCGGCTTTGTTGCTGTAGCGGCAGTAGACGCGCCAGCCGTTCAGATCGGCGGGGATGTTCGAGAGCTTCAGGTGGCTGTACATGCCGTTGGTGATCACCAGGGTCGGGAACTGCTTGGCGGCCTCTTCATAGGTCAGGTCGGTCTTCCCGTCCGGGCTCACGAAGTGCCAGACCGCCCAGACGGCGTTTTCATACTTGGCCACGAAGGAGCAGCTGCCGCCGGGCTTCACGGTCTCGTCCGTGGGGCTCTTCTTGATGATGGGAAGGTCGCCCCCGGGGGCGGGGGTAGCCGTGGGCGCGGGGGTCGCCGTGGGGGCAGGGGTGGCCGTGACGGGCACGATGGGCGTGCCGGTCTCGGTGGGGACGATGATCGTGCTCTGACCGCCGCCGGCATTGTCCAGAGGCTTGTCATAGAGGAAGGAGCTGGCGCCCCGGCTGGGGTCGGTGTTGTCCGTCCAGATCAGTCTCCGGTTGCCGGGGGTGAAGCTGCCGCTGCCCTGGGTGTAGACCGTGGTGTCGGTCTCCCGGCCGTCGGCGTCAAATTCCTTGTTGATCCAGGTGGCGTCGGTGTACACAAAGGCGGCCTGTGCGTTGTCATAAACGCCGTTCATGGTGATGTACGCGCGGCTGGCGGCGCTGTTGGGCCAGTCGATCACGAAGCTGGCACTGCCTTCCCCGGTGGCGGTGACGGTCAGGGTGCCGCGCTGGGCGATCTCCTCCACATAGACGCCCTCCCATTCCTTGGGGTTGATGGCGGGCTGGGTATCTGCCGGGGCGGCCTCCTCCTCGGACGAGCCGCCGCAGGCGGGCAGGGCCAGAGCAAGGCAGAGCAGGCAGAGCACAAGAGCTAAAATGCGTTTGCTGTTCATCGCAGTACCTCCTTAAAAAGATTTTTCATAACATTATAACACAGCTTGCGGCAGACAACAAGTGTTTGTATCAAAAACGCACAAAATGCGAAGCTCCCGCCGCTTGACAGGGGGGCGGGAGGGTGATACCATCGGGAAAAAGGAGGGAATGCAATGACAGAGGAAAGCATTCGGCAGCGGCTGGAGCGGGGCAATCTCCGCTGGCAGCAGCGGCAGGACGCGGCCGAGCTTCGGCGCTACGGCGCGGAGCACGGGCAGGCGCCCTATGCCATCGTGGTGGCCTGCTCGGACTCCCGGGTGATCCCGGAGGAGATCTTTGACGCGGGGCTGGGGGAGCTGTTCGTGATCCGGGTGGCGGGCAACGTGCTGGATCGGCACCAGCTGGGCAGCATCGAGTATGCCGCGGCCCATCTCCACAGCCGGCTGATCCTGCTGCTGGGGCACACGGGCTGCGGCGCGGTGAGCGCGGCGCTCACCGGCGGCGGCGAGGGCTATATCCAGTACATCACCGACGAGATCCTGCAGGCGGCGGGGGAGGAGCGGGATCCGCTTCTGGCCTGCGAGAAGAACGTGCGCCACGGGGTGGAGATCCTGCGGCGGGCGTTTGCAGAGCATCCGGAGATCCCCGCGGCGGAGCTGGAGATCCGCGGCGCGGTGTACGACATCGAGAGCGGCGCCGTCCGCTGGCTGTAGGGATACTATTATCGAAGAGAGCAGACATTTTTTCAGATTGCATTTGCCATGACGATCGTTTTGCCAAGGCGTGTTTTATAGGATGACTTTTTCTTGACAGAACGGGGTATCCTCGCTATAATAAATGTGTAAAAGGCGTTGCCGAAAAGCGGCTCCGCCCTCATGAAGTTCTATTCTATGGAATAGAGACCGTCACTTGGCCGAGTGGCGGTCTCTGCTTTTCACGGTGATCCTTATCGTCAATCCGAAGATATGGAACGTCAACGTAATCGGCATAGCAACACCTCCTTTCGGAGATGTGGCAGAACCGCCTTTTTTCGCTTGGCAACGCCTGCCCTTGCGGGCATGCATATTCTACAAAAGCAGACAGATTTTGTCAATGAAAAGAATATCGGAAACAGGCGTGCACCTGCACCGCCGGAAGGCAGTGATTCAGAGTGCTCCCGCGTTCGGATTTATCCGTATAGACAGTAGTATACAAAAGCAATAACCCGGAGGGACGATCGTCTCTCCGGGTTATTGCCGTGTTCAAGGCGCCTTTTCGCCGCGGATGCGGGGGAGCCAGTAGTCCCGGCCGTAGACCAGCGCCTCGGCCAGCAGGCACAGGGGCAGGGCGGCCAGCACGTCCAGGGCGGAGTGCTGCTTCACAAAGCAGACGGAGACGCAGACCATCAAAACGAAGAACGTCAGCGCCAGCTTCCAGCCCCTGGCCAGCTTCCGATCCTTGAGCCCCACCGAGAGGATGCCCAGGGAATAGGCCACATGCAGCGAGGGGCAGACCCCCGTGGGGGTGTCAAAGGCGTAGATAAAGCCCATCAGGGCGGTGAGCAGGTTTTCCCGCTGGAAGACCTCCGGCCGCAGATCCTGGCGGCTGGGCCAGAGCACATAGCAGAGCATCGCCACCACCTGGGTCACGATGATGAACTTCTGCAGGTGGCGAAAGCTCTCCACGTCGTAAAAGAAGGTGAAGAGCAGCGAGCCGAAGACCAGGAAGTACCAGCCCACATAGAAGATCAGAAACAGCTCGTTGAAGGGGATCAGGTCGTCCAGAGAGCAGTGGATGGGCGTGCAGCGCTCCCAGGGGATCAGATTCTCCGTGATGAAGTACATGGCGAAGTAGAAGATCCAGCCGCCCAGGAGCTTCACGTGGGAAAAGCGGGGCTCGTTCAGCCGCCGCAGGGAGAAGCCCCGGTAGTCCACCAGGCTGCGTCTGCGCGCCTTCGCCTCCTCCGGCCGGTTTACCGGATAGTGCCGCCGGGAGACGTTGGGGTAGGGCACCACGGTGTGCAGGGGCTGGGCTTGGGCGATGCGGGTGATCTCGTCCATGAGCCAGTTGCAGACCCGATCCCGCTCCTCCTCGATGGGAGCCTCGGGCCGGAATGGAATCGCCTCGCCGAAGAACAGGGTCTTCAGCTCCGGCGCCACATAGAGCGGCACGAAGCGCAGGGCCTGGCCGGTCTTTTTGTAGTAGAGCCGGGCCAGATCCACAAACTTCTCCTGAAAGGCGTGGACGATGTGGTTGTGCTCGTCATAGCACTCGGGGAAGATGACGATGCGGCAGCCCGCCTGCAGGCGGCGGATACTCTCCCGGAAGGTGGAGATCAGCCGGGTGTCGTGGTAGACGGCGATGGTGTGGGAGTTGTTGAAGACCAGCAGCGACAGCGGCACGATCAGATGGCTCAGGAGCTTGAAGAACCAGCGGGTGCCCCTGGGCTTGCCCGACCAGAAATCCCGGTAGGCGTAGGCCGCCACCTCCTTCCGGTTCATCATCTGCCCGGCGCACCAGATGTAGTGGGGGCCGGGAATGTATAACTCCCCCGCGATGGGGCCGTACATGTGGCTGTGGTTGCCCACGATGATGCAGGGCTCCTCCGGCAGCTTCTCCGCCCCCTCCAGGCGGTACTTGGGGGAAAAAAGCCAGACGAACCAGCGGATGATCTTGTATAGCAGACTTGTTTTCTTCTCTTCCATTTGTTTTCCTTTTCTGTGCGGTGAAAATTTGGGGTCAATCCGTATAGAATAGGGACAGATCCCCCACGCAGCAGAGGCGGCGCTCCGCGTCATAGAGCTCCACCCGCACCAGGCAGGTGCTTTTGCCCGCCTTGACCACGCTGCCCTCGGCGACCATGCCCGTCCCCGTCAGGGGGCGGAGATAGTGGATCTCGGCGCTCTGGGTCACCATGGGGCGCGCCTCGCCCGTGGCGTAGATGGCGGCGATGCCGCCGGCCACATCCATGATCGTGGCGCTCATGCCGCCGTGCACCGCGCCCCAGGGGTTGCAGAGCTCCGGCAGGATCTCGCAGACCACCCGGCTCCAGCCCTGGCCCACCGCCTCACAGCGAAGGCCCACATAGCGGTTGAAGGGCCCCATGTCCTTGTTGACCCGGGCGACCCAGGCGGCGTTGGATTCCTTCATACGCTGCTCCTCCCGGGAAACTGGTAGACCCCGTCAAAGCTGCCCTTCAAAAAGGCCTCGGCCAGGCTGCCGGGCTTGATGTGGGAGCGGGCCTCAGCCACGCTGAACCAGCTCCAGTCGTCCACCTCCCGGTTGGGGCGGGGCAGCTCCTCGGCTACGGTGACGGTGAAGTTCAGCATCAGGGTGTTGCTGGGGGCGAAGTAGTGGCTGTGGTTGAAGCGAAGGCTCGTCACCGTCATGCTCAGTTCCTCCCGGACCTCCCGGGCGGCGGCGTCCTCCGCGTCCTCTCCCTGGTTTACATAACCCGCGACCAGAACCCAGTGGGGGCGGCCGTACTGCCGGATCAGCAGCACCCGCTCCTTTTTTTCGTCCATCACCACCATGCTGACGGCGGTGTTGTAGACCGGGTAGCGGTAGGCGCCGCAGCCGTCGCACCAGGGGACGGGGTGCCCCTCGCCCTCATGCTCGCGCAGGCGGAGCTTGCCGCCGCACTGCATGCAGTAGTTCATCTCCATGGCTCAGCCTCGCTTTCCTTTTGACGGCGCCGGGCTGGCCGTGGGCGCGGGGCTTTCCTCCGGGCTGGGGAAGCCCTGCTCCTGCCAGGTGTTGCGGGCATAGCGCAGCAGGATCTCCGCCGCCTGGTTGCGCACGTCCGCGCACTCGGAGCCCAGGACGATGGCCACGGCGGTGTGGGTCTCGCCCTTTACGGTGACGGGGAGCGTGGCCACGAGACAGGAGCCGGCCTTGTTGGTGGAGCCGGTTTTCAGGCCGTTGCAGCCCTCTAAGTTAAAGACCACGGCGTTGGAGTTTGCGGTGACGTAGCTGAGAGAGGGCATGCTGCCGTAGAGTTCCCCGGTGATGTGGGTGATCTCCGGGTAGTCCTTCAGCAGGATCCGGCAGAGCGCGAACAGATCCTCCCCGGACATGACGTTCTGCACCTTGGCGGTGACGGAGCGCTCCAGATAGAGGGGCAGACCGTGGGGGTTATAGAAGCGGGCGCTGTCCAGCCCCAGCTCCCCGGCGCGCTCGTTCATGCGGTCCACAAAGGCCGCCTCCGAGCCCGCCAGGTGCTCCGCCAGGGCCAGGGCGCACTCGTTGCTGCTGGCCAGCAGCATACAGGCCAGCAGCTCCCGGAAGGGGCGCTCCTGCCCGGCCTGCAGGCTGACCATGGCGTCCGCCCCCCGGGAGAGGGCGGCGGCGTCTTCCGGGATGACCACGGTGTCCTGGAAGCTGATCTCCCCGGCCGCGGCGCCCTCGGCCAGCAGCAGGTAGGTCATGAGCTTGGTGATGCTGGCGATGGGCACCGGATCGTCGGCATTGTGGGCGTAGAGGATCTCGCCCGTGTCGGCGTCGCCCAGCAGCACGGCGCTGAAGCAGTCAAAATAGCCCTGCTCCGCCAGCTGCAGCACGTCGGGGTAGAAGTGCTGCCCCGGGTAGAGGCGGATGCCGTCCTCCTGCAGCTCCGCGGGCATGTCCAGCATGAGCTGAATGTCCGTCAGGCTCATGAAGATGTCCCGCCCCGCCCGATAGGTGTAGTAGCGGTGCTCCCGGCCGTCCACGAAGATCCGGTTGCGGAAGGGGCTGAAGGAGGAGATCCAGGGCTCCTCCGTGGCGTTCCCCGCGCCGCTAGCGCCGCCGGCGTTCTGCCCGGTGACGACGGTGAAGTATTCTCCGTCGTTGGCGTTGTACTCGTAGCTGAAGCGGAAGGCGGCGGGCGTGCCGCTCAGTACGGCGGAGAGATCGCTGAGAGACAGATAGTAGTTGCCGCGATAGTCGTTCTGCATGGCCCGCACCGTGACGGTCTTATCGCCGATCAGCACCCGCACGGAGAAGGGGCTGGGGTCGGCAAAGGCGGGCGCGCCGCAGCAGAGCAGCAGCGCCGCGCAGAGCAGCAGCGCCAGCAGCAATCTTGTCAGCTTCACTGCAAAGCCTTCTTTCTGTAAGGGATTTTTCTGCGCCGGGGCGCAGGGCGTTTATTCCACCGTGTTGCAGAGCTCCCCGATGCCCTCGATGCGGCAGACCACCTGGTCCCCCGGCTGGAGGAAGCGGGGCGCGGCGTCCCCCATGAGGACGCCCTTGGGGGTGCCGGTGGCGATGATGGTGCCGGCCTTCAGCACCATGCCCCGGGAGAGGGTGGAGATGATCTCGGCGATGCTGTGGATGAGAAGGGAAGTGTTGCTGTTCTGCCGCAGCACGCCGTTGAGGGTGGTGGAGATGGAAAGGGCCGGAGGATAGGGGATCTCGTCCGCGGTGACGAGGCAGGGCCCCATGGGGCAGAAGCCCTCCAGGCTCTTGCCGAAGTACCACTGCTTGTGCTTCGTCTGCACCTCCCGGGCGGAGACGTCGTTGAGGATGGTGTAGCCGAAGATATAGGCCGGGGCCTCCTCCTGGGAGACGTTCACCGCGTCCCGGCCCAGGATCACCGCCAGCTCGTTTTCAAAGTCCAGCTGCCGGGTCAGATCCCGGTGGGCGGGGATGGGGGCGAGGGTCCCCTGGGAATAGCTCACCCGCTTGGAGAAGAAGATGGGCGCGGCCAGCTCCAGGCCGAAGGCGTCCTGGGAGAAGCCCTTGGCCTCGGCGGCGTGGTCCCGGTAGTTGAGCCCCAGGCACAGCACGTCCTGCAGCGGCCGGGGGATGGGGGAGAGCAGCCGGACAGACGCAAGGGGCAGCCCCTCGCCCTCGGCGGCGGCCAGGGCCGCCCGCTCCTCCGGGGTGGAGCGGAGGATCAGCTCGTTCATATCGGTATAGGAAAAGCCCAGCTCCGCAAGGGGCAGCACACGCTCGCCCCGCAGCAGACCCAGCTCTTCGGTTTCGCTTCCGTTTCGGATAAAAGTGACCAGCTTCATTTCAGCGCCCTCCTCGAGATTTGTTTCTCCATTATAGTCCCAAAATCCCGCTTCTGCAAGTAGAAAAGCCCCACCTTGAGAGCAAGATGAGGCTTTTGACGAAATGAATGAAAAGTGAAGAGAGAAGAGTGAAGAATTGCGGATTCACGCCTGCGGCGTGATGATTATAATCCGTCGCGCTTCGCGCGACACCACAATTTTTCATTATTCATTCTTCATTTTTCACTCTTCAAGTTCCCCTCACGCCCAGACCAGCCAGATCACCAGCGCGCCGGAGACGGCGGCGATCAGCGTGAAGGGGATGCCGATGCGGATAAAGTCGCGGGTGGAGACCTTGTAGCCCTCCTTCTGCAGGATGCCGATGCCCGCGATGTTGGCGGAGGCGCCCACGGGGGTGATGTTGCCGCCCAGGGTGGCGCCGATCAGCAGGCCGAAGGAGAGAAGATAGGGGGTATCCAGGCCGATCTTCTCCGAGATGGCCAGCACCACCGGCAGCATGGTGGCCACATAGGGGATGTTGTCCACAAAGGCGCTGATGGCCACGGAGGCCGCCACGATGATGACGTAGGTGAGAAGCACCGAGCCGCCGCCCAGCTTTACAAAGAGCTCCGCGATGGCGGCGATGACGCCGGCCTCGGTGATGCCCTGGATGACCAGGAAGAGCCCGGCCAGCAGGATGAGGGTCTTGTAGTCCACAGCCTTCAGCACGTCCAGCACCAGCTTGCCGTTCCGCTGCCGGATCAGCTCGTAGACGATGCCCACCAGCGCCACGCCGCAGCAGATCATGCCGTTGGTGAGCTCCGGCCGGTTTTCAAACTGGGAGGCGAGGATCAGAAGCAGCACCGTCCCCAGGATGAGGAAGGTGGGCACATAGTCCTTCACCTGGGCGGTGACCTCCTCGCGCACCTTGTCCTTCTCTTTGCGGAAGAGCCAGAGAAGCACCGGCACCGTCAAGAGCGCGCCCACCTCCACGGCCAAGGCGATGCCCGGACGGCCGTGGAACCAGAAGAAGTCGTTGAAGCTCATGTCCACCGCGCCGGCCAGCAGGATGGAGGTGGTGTCGCCCACCAGGGTGGCGGCGCCCTGCAGGTTCGAGGACACGGCGATGGCGATGATGACCGGCACGGGGTTGGTCTTCAGCTTCTTGGCCACCGCAAGCCCCACCGGCGCCACCATCAGCACCGTGGCCACATTGTCCACAAAGGCGGAGATGATGCCGGAAAACAGGCTCAGCGCCACCACCGCCCACTGGACGTTGGGCACCTTCTGCAGCAGCTTTTCCGCCATGCGGGCGGGCATGTTGCTCTGGATGAAGAGCTCCACCGTGGCCATGGTGCCGGCCAGCATCATCAGCACGTTCCAGTTGATGGCGCCCGCCACCTTGTCCGGGGGCAGGATGCCCAGCACCAGAAACAGCACCGCCGTCACCGGGGCGATGATCCAGCGCCAGTCGGAGAAGACCAGCAGCAGCACATACATGACGCCGAAGAGGATCAGCGCCAGAGTCATCGGATCCATAGAAAAAACCTCCAGAAAAAAACAGGTACAGCCCTCGCTGCACCTGTAAAAACGCATAGCATCCCCATGTACAACAGCGACTGTCATACATGAGTCTCACAATTTCAAGAAAAACCGGGCGGATCGCTCCGCCGTGATGACGATTTTCCTGCGCCTGCGCGCCTGTTACTCCCTCATGGCGCGGGTATTGTATCACGGCGCGACGGCGAATGTCAACGCTTTTTGCGCGGGGCTTGCGTCTGGACAAGGGAACCGCTATAATGAAAGAAAAACGCAGGAAAGGAAGACCCCTCAGCCCGGCAGTCTGCCGGGCAGCTCCCCGTTCAGGGGAGCCGGGACGGAAAGACCATGCCGAACATCATCGAAATCACGGATTTTGGCGCCCCGGAGCTGGACGTGTACGCCCGGCTCACGGAAAACCAGCTGGTGAACCGGGCGGACCCGGCAAACGGCCTCTTTATCGCCGAGAGCCCCAATGTGATCCTCCGGGCCCTGGACGGGGGCTGGGAGCCGGTGTCGCTCTTGATGGAGCGCAAGCACATCGAGGGCCAGGCCCGGGAGGTGGTGGAGCGCTGCGGGGACATTCCCCTCTACACCGCGCCCCTGCCGGTGCTGACCCAGCTCACCGGCTTTCCCCTGACCCGGGGCGTGCTCTGCGCCATGCGCCGCCGCCCCATGCCGGGGGCGGAGGAGATCTGCCGCGGCGCCAGGCGCGTCGCCGTGCTGGAGAACATCATGAACCCAACGAACCTGGGGGCGATCTTCCGCTCCGCCGCGGCGCTGGGCATGGACGCGGTGCTGCTGACCCCCGCCTGCTGCGATCCCCTGTACCGCCGCTCCGTGCGCGTGAGCATGGGGACGGTGTTCCAGGTGCCCTGGGCCTACCTGGGCGATGCTGTGAACGACTGGCCGGAGCCGGGGATGAGCCGCCTGCGCGCCTGGGGCTTTCGCACGGCCGCTATGGCCCTGCGGGAGGACTCCGTCTCCGTGGACGATCCCGCCCTCATGGCGGAGGAGCGCCTCGCCATCGTCCTGGGCACCGAGGGGGACGGCCTTGGCAACGCCACCATTGCCGACTGCGACTACACCGTGCGCATCCCCATGAGCCACGGGGTGGATTCCTTGAACGTGGCGGCGGCCAGCGCGGTGGCCTTCTGGCAGCTGGGGAGGCGGCCATGAGCGTCTGGATGCCGGAATTTTACCCGGCCTTCCGCTGCAGGGCGGGTGAATGCCTGCACAGCTGCTGCCGGGGCTGGGAGATCGACGTGGACGATACGAGCGCCCGGCGCTATCAAGAGACGCCCGGCGCGCTGGGCGAAGCGCTCCGCGCCGCGCTCTTCGCGGATGACGAGGGCTGGCACTTCCGCCTGGACGGGGAGGAGCGCTGCCCCCTGCTGCAGCCCGACGGGCTCTGCCGCCTGATCCGGGAGGCGGGGGAGGAGGCGCTCTGCGACATCTGCGCCCTGCACCCGCGCTTTTTCCAGGAGCTGGGAGAGGACGAGCTCTGGGGGCTTGGCCTCAGCTGCGAGGCGGCGGCGGAGCTGCTGCTCAGGCGGGCGGAGCTCCGCTTTGTCTGCGGCGAGACCGGGGAGGAGACGGATTTTCCCGGCCTGCTGCGCCGCCTGGGGATCGCCCTGCCGCCCGGGCTGCTGCGCTACGCGCCGCGGATCGACGAGGGGCGGCGGCGGGAGCTGATGACCCGCTTTGCCGCCACCGAGCCCATCGACGAGGACTGGCCCCGGGAGCTGGAGATCCTGGCTTCCGCGCCGCTGCCCGCGCGGGTGGAGGCCGGGGCGTATCAGCGGGTGTACGAGTACCTGTTCTTCCGGCAAATCGAGCGGCTGGAGGACTGGGGCGCCGGGGCGCTGGCGGATTACGCCGGGGCCATGACGGATCTGCTGGCGCTCTGGGACGCCCAGGCGCCGGACACGGCGGGGCATCTACGCCGCCTCTCGGAGCAGATCGAATACAGCACGGAGAACGTGGAGCGGATAGTTTTGAGATTTGAGAATTGAGTTTTGAGGAGACGGGAGACGCGCAATGCGAGCCGGTGACGTCGGTCACCGGCTCGCAATCCGTCCCCTCGTCTCCTCAAAACTCAAAACTCAAAACTGTTCACGCGGCGTCCTCCGCCATGGCCTCATAGTAGTCCGCCTCGGAGGCGAAGAGACGGTACTGCCCGTCCACCAGTCCGTAATATCCGCTTGCCGTAAAGTAACCTCGCATGAGAACACTCCCTTTCGTTTCTTTCTGCCCTCATTCTACCGGATACGCTGTCCCATAATCGGGACTTTCAAAAGTATTTTCCTCTTCCCTTTGCCGCTTCGCTGTGGTATAGTAAAATCGGAAGAACAAAAGGAGGGAGCCCCATGCCGAAATCGCCCAACCAGAAGCTCAAGCTGCCGGTGCTGCTGCGCTTTCTGCAGCGCCAGAGCGACGAGAAGCACCCCGTCACGGTGCAGCAGATGATCGAGGAGCTGGCCCGCTTTGACATCAGCGCCGAGCGCAAGAGCCTCTACGACGACCTGGAGGCCCTGCGCGCCTTCGGGGCGGACATCATCTCCGTCCGGGGCAAGAACCCGGGCTATTACCTGGGGCAGCGGGACTTTGAGCTGGCGGAGCTGAAGCTCCTGGTGGACAGCATCCAGTCCTCCAAGTTCGTCACCCAGCGCAAGACCCTGGCTCTGATCCGCAAGCTGGAGGGGCTCTGCAGCGTCCACGACGCCCAGCTTCTGGAGCGGCAGGTCTACGTCCGCGGCCGGGTCAAGAGCATGAACGAGAGCGTCTACTACAACGTGGACGCCGTGTCCGACGCCATCAGCCGGGATCGGATGATCCGCTTCCGCTACTTTGAGTTCACCGTCTCGGGGGAGCGGCGCTACCGCCGGGGCGGGGCCTGCTATCAGCTCAGCCCCTACGCCCTGATCTGGGACGATGAGAACTACTACCTGCTGGCCTGGGACGGGGAAGATGAGCGCTTCAAGCACTTCCGGGTGGACAAGATGAGCCACATCACCGCCCTGGAGAGCCCCCGGCAGGGGCAGGAGGCCTTCCGGGCGCTAGACATGTCCGGCTATTCCCGGCGGGTCTTCGGCATGTTCGCCGGGGAGAGCCTGCCGGTACGGATGCGCTTTGCCGCCCATCTGGCCGGCGCGGTGCTGGATCGCTTCGGCAAGGAGACCATGCTGATCCCCGAGGGGGAGGAGCGCTTCACCCTCACCGCCCAGGTGGTGCCCAGCCCCCAGTTTTACGCCTGGGTCTTCGGCTTCGGCACCGAGGCGGAGATCCTCTCGCCCCCGCAGGTGCGGGAAGAGGCCGGCCGCCTGGCCGGGGAGATCGCGGGGCTGTACCGGTAAAAAAATTTGCGCTCCCCGCAGCGCGGGCCGAGCCGATTTTTCCAGAAATATCAAGGCTTTTCGGCGCTTTTTGCGGCGGCGGGGGGACATGGAAAAATTGACCTTTCCCCTTGCAATGCGGGGTGGGATACGATAAAATATAAAATAATGTCGGCAGACATGAGAGAGGAGAGCATAAAGATGGGAAGCAATTTTGGGGCAAAGTATAACGTGGATATCTGCATGTGCATCGACGCCACCGGCAGCATGGGCCCGCTGCTGGATCTGGTGAAGAGCAATGCGCTGAGCTTTTACGACGATCTGAAGGCCCGCATGGCCGAAAAGGACAAGCATGTGGACGAGCTGCGGGTGCGGGTGATCGCCTTCCGGGACTATCTGGCCGACGGGATGGAGGCCATGCTGGCCTCTCCCTTCTTCACGCTGCCGGCGCAGTCGGCGGAGTTTGAGGCGCTGGTGCGGGGCATCCAGCCCCGGGGCGGCGGAGACGATCCGGAGGACAGCCTGGAGGCGCTGGGCTACGCCATCAAGTCCAAGTGGACCCAGGGCGGCGACAAGCGCCGGCACGTGATCGTGCTGTGGACGGACGATGTGCCCCACGAGCTGGGCTTCGGCAGAGCCGCCCCCAACTACCCCACCAAGATGGCCAAGAACTTTGACGAGCTCACCGAGTGGTGGGGCGCCGCCGGCGAGGGCGGCGTCATGAACGCCGACTCCAAGCGCCTCTTGATCTACGCGCCCAACAAGGGCTACTGGAACGACATCATGGGCATCTGGGACAACACCCTGCTCTTCCCCTCCGAGGCGGGCAAGGGCCTGGAGGAGACCACCTATTCCGCGATCCTTGACGCCATCGCCGGCAGCATTTAAGGGCGAAAGGGGTCGGAAACACAATGAGTACCCTCATCAACGGCTACCGTCTCACCAAGGAACTGAATACGGAAAACGCCGGGATGTGCCAGTGGGGCTTCGCGGTGAAAAACGGGCATGAGTACTTCATCAAGCAGTTTCTCAAGCCCAAATACCCCGACGACAACGGCCGCCTCTCCCCCGCGCTGGTGGAGAAGATGCGCGCCGCCGCCACCGCAAGCTTTCTCAAGCGCAAGGAGTTCTATGACCGGCTGCGGGAGTGCCGCACCGGCAACAATGTGGTGGTGGAGGAATATTTCCGCTGCGGGAACTTCTATTATGCAGTGTCGGATCGGATCCACGGCCCCTACCTGAGCGTGGAGCAGATCGCCGCCCTGCCGGAGGAGAAAAAGCGGGTGCTGATCCGGGCGATCCTCTTTAACGTCATGCAGTTTCATGACAAGGGCATCGTCCACTCGGATCTGAAGCCGGACAACATCATGGTCCGCCGCACCGCCGAGGGCTACTGCACCGCCAAGATCATCGACTTTGACGCCGGCTTTTTCAGCGACGATCCCCCCGAGGAGATCACCGGCGACCAGGTCTATTTCTCCCCGGAGGCGCTGCTGCACAACATGGGCAGGCCCGTCGCCGTCACCGAAAAGGCGGACATCTTCGCCCTGGGGCTGCTGTTCCACCAGTACTGGTGCGGCGCGCTGCCCGGCTTTAACCGGGAGGAGCACCGCTACGCCAACGAGGCCCTGCTGGAGGGGGACGCCCTGCTGCTCAACAGCCTGGCGCTGCCGGGGGATGTGCGGACGCTGCTGGGCAGGATGCTGGCGCTGGATCCGGCGGAGCGCCCCTCCGCCCGCCAGGCCTGGGAGAGCCTCTCCGGCGACACCATCAAGATCCTGAACACCCAGTTTTACGCCCTGAGCGACGACGATCTGTAAGAAAGGAAGATGGAGGACATGATGCATCCCTTGCTGACAAGCAGCGCGGCGGACGGGCAGACCATCGGCGTCGTGCTGCTGGTGGGCGCCGCCCTGGGGATCCTGGTCATCCTGGCCATCGCGCTCTTTTCGCACACGAAAAAGAGCCCCGGGAAAGGGCGCGCCGCGCCGCCTGTCGCCGGGAAGGCGAAGGAGACAGAGAAGGGCGCGGCGAAAAAGCCCGCGCCGGAAAAGAGCGCGGCGAAAAAGCCCGTGCTGCTGGGCTCCCTTGCCCCGGAGGAGCAGAAGGTAACGGCCGAGCCTCGCAGAGAGCCGATCCGGGAGAGGCGGGACGACACGAGCATCGACAAGGGCTACGCGGCGCAGCACGGCATGTGGGTCTGCGGCTACTGCGAGGTGCTCAATGACAACAAGCTGAACATCTGCCAGGCCTGCGGCCAGCCCCGCAGCCGGTGAAAGGAGCAGGATCATGTTTTGCAAATACTGCGGAAAACCCATTGACGAGACCACCATGCGCTGCCGCATCTGCGGCCGGCCCGTGGGCACGCTGGAGGGCGGCAACGGCTTCTGGGATCTGACGGGCGAGAAGCCCGCCCAGCCCGCCGCCGGGGACGAGACCGCCCTGCAGGAGCTGCGGGAGCAGGTGGAGAGCCTCCGGGCGGAGGTGCAGGAGCTGCGGGCCCGGCCCGCGGCGAAAAAGCACGGCGCGGGCGTGCTGGCGGCGCTGCTGGCCCTTTTGGCGCTGGCGGTGGGCGTCTTCGCCCTGTTCCAGCTGCGGGGGCTTGCCGGCAGTCTGGAGGAGCTCAAGACCGGCGGCAGCGGGCAGACGGGCATCCCGCCGATCCCCACCTACGCGGGCTTTGCGGGGGAGAACGGCGCTGCGTCCGAGCAGGAGAACCCCACCGGCATCAGCGAGCAGGCTTCCGATATGCTGCGCACCCCCTGGGAGATGGAGGATGTGGAGAAGATCGAGCTGGACGACGGCGTGAGCTATGTGCTCTGGCCGGGCTACTTCGACGGGCCCAGAGGGGAGGGCGACACCAAGCGGCAGAGCATCACCCCCCGGGATCCCATCGCCCGGCAGACGGACGTGTACAACATCTTCAACGCCACCTTCCTGGGCCAGCACATGAGCGATCCGGAGAACGGCGTGGCGGCGGATCCGGGCACCTTCGACTGCTACTGGGCGAAGGTGGAGCTGGACGAGAACGGGAAGCTGGCCTCGGTGACGCGCGTTGAGCTGGCGGCGGATCCGGAGCATCCGGATCCGGAGAAGGACAGATTCATCGACAGGATCGGCGCCAACAACGTCCACCACCTGTCCATCATCGGCGGCGCGGAGGACGGCGAGGAGGGCTACTACGCCCTGATCGCGGAGAGGACCAACAGCCTCACCGGGCGCTACGCCTATGTGAGCGAGATCATCGAGCTCTACATCAAAGACAGGTAAGGGTGACGGCCATGGCCATGAGACCGGAAGAAAAGAATAGCTGGATCGGCACCACGGACTTTCTCTTCTCCTTCTGCAGGGAGAAAAAGCCGGAGAACGGGGAGGACAGCTTCGTCTTCTCCCTCAACGAGAGCCGGACGCTGCTGGGCGTGTTCGACGGCTGCGGCGGCTCCGGCGCCAGCCAGTACGCGCCGCTCAAGAACAAGACCGGGGCGTACCTGGCCGCCCGCGCCGCCTCCGCGGCTTACCGGGACTGGTTTGACCGCCTGGAGCCCGGGAAAGAGGCCTATCCCCAGGACGTCAAGTCCCGGATCGTGGAGTATCTGAAGCTCTGCGAGGCCCGGGGCGGCGCCGAGGGCGGCAGCAAGCTCATGGGCCGCATGGCCAAAAAGCTGCCCACCACCGCGGCGGTGGCCCTGTGCCAGCCCGGCCGGGGCGGCCTTGCGGACGTGCAGCTGCAGTGGGCGGGGGACTCCCGGGTGTATCTGCTGGACGGGGAGGGCCTTGCCCAGCTCACCGAGGACGATCTGGGCGGCATCGACGCCATGCGCAACCTCTCCGAGGACGGGGTGCTCACCAATGTCATCAACCTGACCCGGGATTTCACCATTCACAGCGCCCGGATCACCCTGGGGCGGCCCGGCCTGCTCTTCGCGGCGACGGACGGCTGCTTCGGCTACCTGTCCACCCCCATGGAGTTTGAGTATCTGCTGCTGCGCACCCTGCAGAGCGCGGCAAGCGCCTCGGATTGGGAGAAGACCCTGGCCGAGGAGATCGGCAAGGTCGCCGGGGACGATTACACTCTCTGCGGCGCGGCCCTGGGCTTCGGCAGCTTCGACAGTCTGAAGCGGCAGCTGGCCGGGCGGACGGGGGAAGTGTACCGCAACTACATCCGCGGCCTGGAGAGCTGCACCAAGGAGGAAAAGCAGCAGCTCTGGGAGCACTACAGGGATCACTATCACCGCTATCTCTGCCGCGTCTGAGGCGGGGAAAAGGAAGCCGTATCCGTGCATGATCGTTCCATGGAATTCGAAAAGGAATGACAGGAGGCAAATTATGAAGGAGAAACTGTTTCAGCCCAAGGTGCTGAGAATCCTTGCCTGTATCCTGCTGGTGGCAAGCCTTGCCATGCTGTTTCTGCCCTGGGAGACGCTGACCATTGACGGAAAGCCCATGGGAGAACACTTGCAGCGGCTCGGCGTTCCGGTGGATGCGGCGCGGCAAATGCTGGGAAACGAGCTGACAAACGAGCTTGGCAGCGACGGGATGCTTCTTGCAATGGACAGCATTCTGACGGGCAAGACCTCCTTCGTGCAGCGGGCTCGGATCCTGGGGAAAACGGGAGACACGCTACAGAACATGACCGGCCCGATGCTGGAGATTATGGCCGAGTCCGGCCTTCAGGATACAGAGGAAGGGCCGCTCATGATGAAGATGCTCCGGATGGTTCTGGATTGGGCGAGGGATGAGATGTACCTCTTTTCCGGGATCTATTGGGGCGTGATGGTGCTGATGATTCTGCTTGCTGCGCTGGCCTTCTTCTGCTTCTGCAAGGGCAAGCGGGGCGGCATGATCCCCTATCTGGTGCTCTCGGCCTGCCTGTGCGGGATTACGGCCTTTGGCGTCTGGCAGACAAACAGCCTTATGAACCTGTATGCGGAGCTGCTGCAGTCGGTTCCGGATTTCCAGATGGGGCTGTCGGCGCTGGGTATCCGCAGCCTGCGGAATCTGTACGGCCTGGGCTGCGGCGCCTGGCTTTGCGTGCTGTTCGCGGCGCTGGCCTTCGCGCTCAGTTTTGTAAAGCCCCGTGACCCTGCCCGTGCAGTCCTGACGGAGGCGCCGAAAGAGACAGCAGCAGGCGATCCTGCTCCTCAGAGGGAAGAGACGGAGGGCTTTGAAGCCGCCGCCCCCGCGGAGGGCGGAGAGCAGACGCAAGATTGATCCTTCTTTCGGGAACCCGGCGCGGCCCGGGTTCCCGCAGGACTGAGCCATGAGGGCTTCATGGCTGAGTCGTGCAAATCAAGCTGCGCGTGGGACGCGCCTCAGGCGCCGCCCAAATTTCCGGAAAGAGAGTGATGCTATGTCTACAAAAACCAAGACATCCATGGCGATGAAGATCGTCGCCATCGTGCTGATCCTGGCCAGCGCCGCCATGCTGTTTTTGCCCTGGATGAAGCTGGCGATCAGTTATGAGGGACAGACCTACTCCGGCGGACAGCTTTTGGACTTCCTCCTTGCGAACGGCCGCATGACCGAGGCGGAGCTTATGCAGGAGATGCAGCAAAGCCTGCAGAGAGACGCCGAACAAGCGAGCTACTACGGCATTCAGCTGGATGTAGACAAGATCATGGAAACGGTGAAGCTTTTCTATCGCTTCGCCTGGTCGCCCTTTGCCCTGAGCAAGATGCTGGGCAACGTGAAGAGCCTGACGCCCCAGCTGACCCAGCTGATGGAGCTGGAGAGCGGTTATTCCAGCGCGAACTTCGCGGAGGCTGCCTCCAACCTGGGGCTGGCGCGGATCCTGCTGCTGATCCTCCTGATCCTGACCCTGGCCATGGCGGCGGTCGCCCTGGTCTGCATCCTGACGGATCACCGCCTGGGCGTGATCCCCTATCTGGTGTTTGCCCTGATCCTGGTGGTGGGCTTCATCGTGATCATCATCGTGGCCAACAACAACATGACCGAGATCCTGGATCTGATGGATTCCTCCTATATGGACGGCGCGGTCTCCTTGCGCGTCGGCATCGGCGGCATCCTCTGCGCGGTGCTCGCCATCCTGGGCTTCGTGGCGCTCTTCCTGCCCATCGGGAAGCGGGAGCCTGTGCTTGCCGAGGGCGCTCCCACGGCCTGGAAGTGCCCCCACTGCGGCGCTGCGCGCAAGGCCAGTGAGAAATTCTGCCTCCAGTGCGGCGCCAAGCGGCCGGAGACCGCCCCCACCAGGGCGCCCGCCGGCTGGAAGTGCCCCGGCTGCGGCACCATGCTGCGGGCGGATCAGCGCTTCTGCCTCTACTGCGGCACCAAGCGTCCCGAGCAGCCCACCCCCGCCCCCCCCCAGGCGCCGAGACCCGCCGCCCCGGCCCCGAGCGCCCTGCCCTGCGCCCAGTGCCGCACCGCCCTAGAGCCCGGGCAGAAGTTCTG
>JAEEGH010004595.1_pt1 | contig 35288 bp, 23 predicted proteins | sample 9134181 | NCBI WGS metagenome assembly JAEEGH01 (sample SAMN16246544, study PRJNA631951) | gut metagenome | biome: gut microbiome; feature: rumen; material: DP-attached | host: Bos | place: Iran: Karaj | collected 2018-10
TGGCCAACGTGTCCGCGAAGCGAACGGCCCGGGCGCACATGCTGTTCAACGTGTTCGGCGTGGCCTGGGTCACGGCCATCTTCCCCTGGTTCCTGCGCCTGATCGGCCGCATCGTGACGGCGTTCGGCTTCCCCAATCCCGTCCTGACCGACTTCGACACGGCGGACGCCGCCACCCGCGAGGCGCTGGTCGCTTCGCTCCCCTACGTAGTGGCGACCCTCCACACGCTCTTCAACGTCATCAACACCCTGATCCTCATCTGGTTCATCCCGCTGATCGAGCGCATCGTCAAGGCCCTCGTACCCAGCCAGGAGGGCGAAAAGGAAACCTATCGGCTGAAATACATCTCCGGCGGACCGCTGAGCACGGCCGAGCTGTCCATCAACGAGGCGCGCCAGGAGATCCTCAACTTCGGGCGCATCTGCTACAAGGGCTTCGACCACATCCGCGAGGCCATCGACGCCCACATGACCGACGCCGAAGAAGCCAAGATCGACGAACTCGTCAAGTACGAGGAAATCACGGACAACATCGAATACGAGATCGCGACCTACCTGGGCGAGGTGGCCAAGGGCGAGATCAGTGACGCGACGGCCGCCAAGATCAAGCGGATGTACAAGATCATCGGCGAGATGGAGAGCCTGGGCGATTCCGGCGAGGCGATCAGCCGCATCCTGACCCGCGCGCGGCATTACAAACAGGATTTCGACGAGTCGATGCGTTCCAAGATCGACCGGATGATGGATCTGGTCGAGACCGCCTACCAGGCGATGATGGACAACCTCCGGGCCTCGCTGAAGGCTCCGCTGACGGACATTACCAACGCCACCGACGCCGAGGACGCCATCAACGCCTACCGCAACGCCCTGCGCGAGGAGCATATCGCCAACCTCGAAAAAGCGACCTACAACTACTCCGCCGGCGTGTTCTATATGGACATCGTCTCCGAGTTGGAGCGGATCGGCGACTTCATCATCAACATTTCCCAGGCTGTATACAAGGATGGCGACAAGAAGTAAAATCCCCGTGTGGGCCGTTTCGCTGGTGCTGCTGGTGTCCGCCTGTGCGGGCGGCGGGAAGCCGGCGGATCTGCCGACCCGGGCTTTCCCGGAGGTCCGCCTGCCGGCGATGCTGCCGCAGGAGGAGGTTGCGGACTATGTGCTGGACCACTTCTGGGACGCCTTCCTGGACACGACGGGACGCTACCGCTGCGACTCGACCCACGTCGCGGGCGTGGACCAGCGGGTGCTGGCCACGCAGCTGGCCTCCTTCCTCTCCATCCTGGAGAACAGCCCGCAAGAGAAGGCCGGCGCCGTGATGTCCGGCTTCTTCGACCAGCTGGAGCGTTACCAGGCCGCCGATACGGCCTCCAACGCCTTCTCCTGGATCACGGAGGCGGTGGACTATTATCTCTATGACCCGAATTCCGAGATCCGGAGCGAGGAGCTGTATCTGCCCTTCGTCACCCGGCTGGCGGCTTCGCCCCGGACGAAGGAAGACCTGCGCGAACGCTATGCCCACGCGGCCGAGGTCTGCGCCACCAACCGCACCGGCGCGCCGGCGCCTGATTTTCGCTTCATCGACACGCGGGGCCGGGCCCACACCCTCCACGGGGAAAAGGCTCCCCTCACCGTCCTGCTCTTCGTCAATCCGGGTTGCAAGGCCTGCGGGGAAGCCGTCGAAGCCTTCGATTCTCCCCGCATCAAGGAGCTGGCGGCCGCCGGAAAGGTCAGGATCCTCGGCATCTATATCGACGAAGACATAGCCGCCTGGAAGGACCAGGCCGCCCATCTGCCCGCCCACTGGCTGTGCGGATACGATCCCGCCGGCTTGATCCGGTCCGACCGGATCTATTGCGTGCGCGCCATCCCGTCCGTCTACCTGCTGGACGGGGACAAGCGCATCCTGATGAAGGACGCCGTCCCCGGGACGGTGGCCGCTTTTGTTGAAAGCAATGAATAGTAGAACGATATGAAACAATACCTGGACATGCTGCGGACCATCCGCGAACGGGGCGTGATCAAGACCGACCGGACCGGCGTCGGCACCCGGAGCATTTTCGGCTACCAGTGCCGCTACGACCTCAGCGAGGGCTTTCCCCTGCTGACGACCAAGAAGGTCCACCTCAAGTCCATCATCTACGAGCTCCTGTGGTTCATCGCGGGAGATACCAACGTCAAGTTCCTCCAGGACCACGGGGTGTCGATCTGGGACGAGTGGGCCGACGAAAACGGCGACCTCGGGCCGGTCTACGGCCACCAGTGGCGCAGCTGGGAGACGACGGACGGCCGCACGGTGGACCAGCTCGCGCAGGTGGTCGACCAGATCAAGCACCATCCCGACTCCCGCCGCATGCTGGTCTGTGCCTGGAACCCCGGCGACGTGGACCGCATGGCCCTGCCGCCCTGCCACTGCCTCTTCCAGTTCTATGTCGCGGAAGGCAAACTCTCCTGCCAGCTCTACCAGCGCAGCGCGGACACCTTCCTCGGCGTGCCCTTCAACATCGCGTCCTATGCCCTCCTGACGATGATGATCGCCCAGGTATGCGGTTTGCAACCCGGCGAATTCATCCACACGACGGGCGACACGCACCTCTACCTCAACCACACCGAGCAGGCGGACCTTCAGCTTTCGCGGGAGCCCCGTCCCCTGCCCAAGATGAAGATCAACCCGGAGGTGAAGGACCTCTTCGCCTTCAAGTACGAGGATTTCGAGCTGGTGGATTACGATCCCTGGCCGGCCATCAAGGCCCCCGTCGCAGTTTAAAAAAGAAGTGAATATGGAAAAGTGTCTCATCGTCGCCATCGCCGACAACAACGGCATCGGAGTCAAGGGCCAGCTCCCCTGGCACATCGCCGAGGACCTCAAGTATTTCAAGAAGGTCACGCACGGTTATCCCGTGATCATGGGCCGGACGACCTATTTCTCCCTGCCTTTCCGGCCGCTGAAGGGCCGGAAGAACATCGTGCTCAACCTGGGCGGCGACCCCATCCCGGAGGTGACCTGCGTCTATTCCTTCGAGGAGGCCTATGCCGCGGCGGAGCCGGCCGAGAAGTGTTTCATCATGGGCGGCGCTTCCGTGTACCGGGCCGCCATCAACGACATGGACACGCTTTACATCACCCACGTCCACACGGTCGTCGAGGATGCGGACGCCTTTTTCCCGGAGATCGATCCGGAGATCTGGTACAAGGCCTCCGTATCGGAGACGGGCCGGGACGAGGAGACGGGCTTCACCTACGAATTCGTGGTCTATAAGAAACGCGTCTGACCCGCGCAAACGAACGAACTTGACAACCTATGAAAGAACGTGAACATTTCGGCAGCCGCCGGGCCGTCATTTACGCCATGGCCGGGTCCGCGATCGGACTGGGCAACATCTGGCGCTTCCCCTACATGGTCGGGGAGCATGGCGGCGCGGTCTTCGTCATTTCCTACATCGTCGCGACCCTGCTGGTCTCGCTGCCGGTCTTCATCGCCGAAGTGACCATCGGCCGCCGCGCCCGGACCGGTTCGTACGCGGCGATGCGCCGGCTGGACCCCGCCCACAGGGGCTGGCGCTGGGCCGGCTTGTTGTCCATCTTCATCCCGATGGTCATCCTGTGCTATTACAGCGTCATCGGCGGCTGGTCCCTGTTCTACCTTTTCAAGGCCTGCGCCTTCGATTTCGTCGGGACGTCCCCGGAAGCGGCCGAGACCCTCTTCGGCGGTTTCATCTCTTCGGTCTGGACGCCCATCGGGATGCACCTGGCCTTCCTGGCGGCCTGCGCCTGGATCGTGGCCCGGGGCGTGAAGTCGGGAATCGAGCGCTTCAGCAAGCTGACCATCCCGGCCCTTTTCGTCCTGATCGTGCTGATGATCGCCTATTCCCTATCGCTGCCCGGCGCTTCGCAGGGCGTGCGCTACCTCTGGCATCCGGACGCCTCCGCGCTCAATGTCAAGACCTTCGTGTATGCGATGGGCCAGAGTTTCTTCTCCCTGTCGCTGGGCATGGGCGCCATCATCACCTACGGCTCTTACGTGAAATCCGATGAAAACCTGGTCGTGTCGAGTGCCGGCACGGCCGTCTTCGACCTGCTGTTCGCCCTGCTGGCGGGCATGGCCATCATGCCGGCCATCTTTGCGGCGGACATCAAGCCGGGCGCCGGTCCGGGCCTGATTTTCCAAGGGATTCCATTCATCTTTTCCAGCCTGGGCGCGCGCCTGCCGGTGCTGAGTTCGCTAATAGCCATCATCTTCTTCCTGGCAATCGTCGTGGCGGCGATGACCTCCGTCATCTCCCTGATCGAAGTGGGCGTGTCCTTCCTGGGCGAACGCTTCTCCGTGTCGCGGCCCAAAGCCTGCGCCCTGATCTTCGCCGTCTGCGGCGCGGTCGGCGTCGTGTGCTCCCTGTCCTTCGGGCCGCTGAGCGGGATCAAGGTCGTGGGGAAGAGCATCTTCGACCTCTTCGACTGGTTCGCGTCCAACGTCCTGCTGCTCCTGATGGCCTTCATCGTCGTGATCTTCGTGGGCTTCTTCATGAAGAAAGAAGACGTGCGGGACGAGATCACCAACGGCGGACGCAAGAAGCTGAATGACAAGTTGTTCGGTGTCATATATTTCCTGATCAAGTGGGTGGCGCCCATCTGCGTGCTGTCCATTTTCGTAACCAATTTCATCTTGTAGATGGCGAAGGTGAGGGAAAGCTTCGGCAGCAGCATGGCCGCCGTGATGGCGATGGCCGGGTCCGCGATCGGACTGGGCAACATCTGGCGTTTCCCTTATATGGTGGGACAAAACGGCGGGGCGGCCTTCATCATCGTCTATCTGCTGTCCGCCTTCTTCCTCTCGCTGCCCATCCTGCTTTCCGAGACCATCATCGGCCGCCGCACGCACGCAGGGACCTTCGGCGCGATGGAGCGCCTGGCTCCCGGCACGAAATGGAAATGGCTGGGCTTCCTGACCATCATTTCGCCGCTGATTATCCTGTCCTATTATAGCGTGGTGGGCGGCTGGTCCATCGAATACCTGATCAAGGCGGCGGGCAGCGGCTTTGGCGAGGATGTGCCTTCGCTCTTCGGCGAATTCATCGTGAAGCCCTGGGCGCCGCTGATCTGCCACACGCTCTTCCTCCTGCTGACGGCGGGCGTGGTCTCGGCGGGCGTCAAGAGCGGCATCGAGCGTTTCAACCGCATTTCGCTGCCGTTGCTCTTCGTGCTGATCATCGTGATCATGGTTTATGCCCTGACCCTGCCCGGGTCGGGTGAGGGCGTGCGCTATCTGTTGAAGCCCGATTTCAGCAAGATCACGCCTTCCGTGGTGGCTTCCGCGATGGGGCAGAGTTTCTTCTCGCTGTCGTTGGGCGTCGGCACGATCCTGACCTATTCGTCCTATATGAAGAAGTCGGCGAACATCTTCACTTCCGGGGTGGGCACGGCGTTCTTCGATCTCCTGTTCGCGCTGCTGGCCGGTTTCGCCATCATGCCGGCGGTTTTTGCGGCGGGGATCGAGCCCGGCGCGGGTCCGGGGCTGATTTTCGAAACGCTGCCCTACATCTTCGCCAAGATGGGGGCCGTCGCGCCCTGGCTCAGCCGGGGAGTGTCGGTCCTGTTCTTCCTGACGATCGTGATTGCGGCGCTGACCTCTTCGATCTCGATGTGCGAGGTGGGCGTGGCTTACCTGGTCGATGAGAAAAAGATGTCCCGCGCCAAGTCTTCGGCGCTGATCTTCGGCGGATGCTGGCTGCTCGGGGCGCTCTGCTCGCTCTCCTTCGGGCCGCTGAGTGGCGTGCACCTGCTGGGGCGTACGATCTTCGACTTCTGCGACGCCCTGACCTCCAACTACCTGATGACCTTCGGCAGCCTGCTCTTCGTGCTGTTTGTCGGCTGGAAGATGCCCCGTGCGGCCGTCTGGGACGAGTTCACCAACGGCGGCACCCTGTCCGGCAACCGCCGGATCTTCGGCGTGGTCTGGTTCCTCATCCGCTATGTCGCCCCGCTGGTGATCCTGACCATCTTCTTGACCAACCTGCTGGCGTAATAGCCTGATATTTAATAAAGAATCACCGCTGTAAACCGCGTCCGTCCACCGAATCCCCTTCCGCATGAATCTCTTTTCCTCCCAGCCCGCAGAGGCATATATCCCGCCGCAGGCGCAGCCTCTTTACTTCGAAATAGAAGGCGTCCTTTGCGAGAGCCCTCTTCCCGGCGGGAACGAGGGGATCGGTTTTGAAGACTGGAAATAGACGGGCACCTTCAAGCCAGCAGCTGCGTCAGCCGCACGAAGTCCTCGACGCCGAGGCGTTCGGCGCGCAGGTCGAAGATGGGGTCGGAGGTGTCCTGACCCTCCTTCAGCAGTGGCTTCAGGGCGTTCCGCAGGGTTTTGCGGCGCTGGTTGAAGGCGGTCTTGACGACCTGTTTGAACAGCTTTTCGTCGCAGCCCAGGGCGGTTCTCTGGTTGCGGCGCAGGCGGATTACGGCCGACTGGACCTTGGGCGGCGGGGCGAAGGCGCCTGAGCCCACGGACAGGACATATTCGATGTCATACCAGGCCTGCAGCAGCACGGACAGGATGCCATAAACTTTGGATCCGGGCTTCTCCGCGATGCGGTCCGCCACTTCCTTCTGGATCATGCAGACCACCTCCGGTACCCGGTCCTTGTCCTCCAGGATCTTGAAGAAAATCTGCGAGGAAATGTTGTAGGGGAAGTTGCCGATCACGCGGTACGGCCCCGGGAAGATCCGGGCCATGTCCAGTCTCAGATAATCCCCTTCCATCAGCCGCCCCTCCATCCCGGGGAAATGCGTCAGCAGGTAAGCGACCGACTCCGAGTCGATCTCGATCAGCTTCAGGTCGATGTCCTCCCGGCCGAGGAGGTACTGCGTCAACACGCCCATGCCCGGACCGATCTCCAGCACGTCGCGCACCGGGGAATCGGCGGAAAGGGCCGCCACGATCGACCGGGCCACGCCCTGGTCCGTCAGGAAATGCTGCCCGAGGGCTTTCTTTGCTCTTACTTCCATCCTAAAAAAACTCAACACACAAAAATAATGATTATATTTGAGGTCTATGGCGAAAAGCAAGGAAAAAGATACGATGACTCCGATGATGAAGCAGTACTTCACCCTCAAGGCCCAGTGCCCCGAGGCCGTGCTGCTTTTCCGTTGCGGGGACTTCTATGAAGCCTACGGCGACGACGCCGTCACGACCAGCAAGGTCCTCGGCATCGTGCTGACCAAGCGATCCAGCGTCACGGCCGACCCCATCCCGATGGCCGGCGTCCCCTACCACGCCATCGACGTCTACCTGCCCAAGCTCGTCCGCGCCGGCTACAAGGTCGCCATCTGCGACCAGCTCGAGGACCCGAAACTGACCAAGACCCTCGTCAAGCGCGGCATCACCGAGATCGTCACTCCCGGCGTAGCCTTCGGCGAACAGATGCTTTCGCAAAAGGAGAACAACTTCCTCGCCGGCCTCTGCTTCAACGGTGAAAGCTGCGGCGCTGCCTTCCTGGACGTGTCCACGGGCACATTCAAGGTCGCCCAGGGCAGCATCGACTATATCGCTTCCCTGCTTTCCTCCTTCGCCCCGAAGGAGGTCGTCGTCACCCGCAGTGCGCAGCACATCGTGCGGGAACGCATCCGCACGGACGCCTACATCAGCACCCTGGACGAGTGGGCCTTCGTCAAGGACGCCGCCGTCGAGAAGCTGAAGCAGCAACTGGGCGTGCGCTCGCTCAAGGGCTTTGCCATCGACGGCAGTCCCCTGGGCATCTGCGCCGCCGGCGCCCTGCTCGTCTATCTCGAGCAGACGCAGCACGCGGGCCTGGGCAACATTTGCTCGATTTCCCGCGTGGACGGGGCCAAATTCGTCTGGATGGACCGCTTCACGGTCCGCAACCTGGAGATTTTCTCTTCCGCCTCGGGCGCCGAGGGCACGTCGCTCGTGGACGTGATCGACCATTGTTCTTCGCCGATGGGCGCCCGTGAACTGCGGTCCTGGCTGGCCATGCCGGTCCTCGACCTGGAGGAACTGAACGCCCGCTACGACGTCGTCCAGCATTTTACCGAAACGCCCGACGACCTTCTTTCGCTGCAAGAGCACCTCGGCGACGTCGGCGACCTGGAGCGCATCATTTCCCGCGCCGCGGCGGGCAAGATCCTGCCCCGCGAGGTGATGCAGCTCGGTCGTTCGCTCGCCCAGATGGAGCCCATCCGCGCGCTCTGCGCCGGCAAGGGCGTGGGCGAGCTGGACCGCATGATGGACGCCCTGAACGGCTGCGGACCCCTGCTGGAACGCATCCGGAGCACGATGGCGGAGAATCCGGCGGCCGCCCTGGGCAAGGGCGACATCATCGCCTCGGGCGTCAACGCCGAGCTCGACGAGTACCGCGCCATCTCCCGCGGCGGCAAGGACTACCTCCTGGAGATGCAGCAGCGCGAGGTCGAGCGCACGGGCATTTCGTCCCTCAAGATCGGCTACAACAACGTCTTCGGCTACTATCTGGAAGTGCGCAACACCTTCAAGGACAAGGTACCGCCGGAATGGGTGCGCAAGCAGACCCTCGTCGGCGCGGAGCGTTACATCACCGAGGAATTGAAGCAATACGAGGAGAAGATCCTCTCCGCCGAGGGCCGGATCTACGAACTGGAGAGCCGCCTGTACGCCGAACTGGTCGCCGAAATCCAGCGCGGCATCCGCGACATCCAGGCCAACTGCCGCATCCTCGCGCGCCTGGACGTCCTGGCCGGATTCGCCGAAGGCGCGGTCGAGAACCATTACTGCCGCCCGCAGATGGATGACAGCCTGGTCCTGGACATCCGCGACGGGCGCCATCCTGTCATCGAAAAGATGATGCCCGCCGGCGAAGATTACGTGCCCAACGACGTCTATCTGGACGCCGACCAGCAGCAGATCATCATCCTGACCGGTCCCAACATGGCCGGTAAGTCCGCGCTCCTGCGCCAGACGGCGCTCATCGTGCTGATGGCCCAGACCGGCTCCTTCGTGCCGGCCTCGAGCGCCCGCATCGGCTGGTTCGACAAGATTTTCACGCGCGTCGGGGCTTCCGACAACATTTCCCGCGGGGAGTCCACCTTCATGGTCGAGATGCTGGAGACCTCGATGATCATGCACAACCTGTCCGCGCGCTCGCTGGTCCTGCTGGACGAGATCGGCCGCGGCACCTCCACCTACGACGGCATGTCGATCGCCCGCGCGCTGGTCGAGTTCATCCACGAGCGCGGCAAGGGCGCCAAGACCCTCTTCGCCACGCATTACCACGAGCTCAACGACCTGGAAGGCATTTATCCCCGGGTCAAGAATTTCCATATCGCGGTGCGCGAGTCCGGCAAGGACGTCATCTTCCTGCGCAAGCTCAAGGAGGGCGGTGTCGCGCACAGCTTCGGCATCCACGTGGCGCGCCTGGCGGGCATGCCCCGGGAGGTCATCGCTTCCGCGGAAAAGACCCTGCGCGCGCTGGAGGCGGGGGAGAATGTCATCACGCGGGCCCGCGAGACCCTCAAGGCCGGCACGATCGAGGAGGACGGCGCCCTGCAGCTGTCGCTCTTCCAGCTGGACGACCCGACGCTGGAGTCCCTGCGCGACCAGCTCAAGGCGGCCGACCTCAACAACATGACCCCGCTCCAGGCCTTCGACCTGCTGCGGAGCCTCAAATCAGAATTAGGTATTTAATCGCTTATTATGAAAAAACACTTCCTGCTGACCCTTCTGCTCAGCCTCTGCGCGCTCAGCGCCTTTGCGGCGAAAGCCCCCAAGCCCCAAGTCCTGAAGTCTCCCGACGGCCGCATCGCGGTGTCCGTGGACAAGTTCAAGTATTCCGTCACGGCGGACGGCGTACAGATGCTCGCCCCGTCTGCGATCTCGATGACCCTCGAAGACGGAACCGTCTGGGGCGGAGGCGCCCCGCTGGTCAAGGCCCTGCGCAAGAGCGTGGACGAGACCTTCGACACGCCCGTGTACAAGAAGGCTTCCGTGCGCAACCGCTACAACGAGTTGACGCTGCGCTACAAGGCCTTCGACCTGGTCTTCCGGGCCTACAACGAGGGCGTCGCCTACCGTTTCGTGTCCCGCAACGAGAAGCGGATCAACGTCAAGTCCGAGCAGGCCGAATTCACCTTCCCGGGCAACTGGGACGCCGTCGTGCCTTATTGCCGCGAGGCGGACCGCACCATCGAGAAGCAGATCGAGTGCTGTTTCGAGAATGTGTATTACAACTTCAAGCTGAACGACTGGGATAAGACCCGCGCGGCTTTCCTGCCGCTGGTGGTCGGCGCGCCCAACGGCTACAAGGTCGCTATCACGGAGGCCGACCTGTTCAATTTCCCGGGCCTGAATGTCCGGAACCTGAATTCGTCCCTGACGATCGAGGGCTTCCACGCCCAGCTGCCCGCGCAGGTCAAGCAGGGCGGCCACAACATGCTCCAAGGCGTCATTCTCAGCCACGAGGACCTGATCGCGAAGGACTGCAAGCCGCAGTGCGCCTTCCCCTGGCGGGTGATCCAGATCGCCCGTGAGGACAAGGAGCTGGCCTGCAGCGACATGGTGTACAAGCTTTCCACGGCGCCCGAGCAGCGCGACTGGAGCTGGGTCAAGCCCGGCAAGGTCGCCTGGGACTGGTGGAACGACTGGAACCTCTACGGCGTGGATTTCCGGGCCGGCATCAACAATGATACGTACAAGTACTACATCGACTTCGCATCCCAGAAGGGCATCGAGTATGTCATCCTGGATGAAGGCTGGGCGGTCAACAAGCAGGCCGACCTGATGCAGGTGGTGCCGGAGATCGACCTGGAGGAGTTGTGCGCCTACGCCAAGGAGAAGAACGTCGGCCTGATCCTGTGGGCCGGCTACTGGGCGGTCAACCGCGACATGGAGAATGTCTTCCTGCATTTCTCCCGGATGGGGGTAAAGGGATTCAAGATCGATTTCATGGACCGCGACGACCAGCAGATGGTCAATTTCTACACCGCCTGCGCCCAGATGGGCGTCAAGTACAAGATGATGATCGACTTCCACGGCGCCTACAAGCCCACGGGCCTGCACCGGACTTATCCCAACGTCCTCAATTTCGAGGGCGTGCACGGGCTGGAGCAGATGAAATGGCTCCAGGATGGCGCCCAGCAGGTGGTCTATGACGTCACCATCCCCTTCCTGCGGATGATGGCGGGCCCGATGGATTACACCCAGGGCGCGATGCGCAACGCCACGCGCAAGAATTACCATCCGATCAATTCGGAGCCGATGAGCGCCGGCACGCGCTGCCGCCAGCTGGCCGAATATGTCATCTTCGACGCGCCGCTGACGATGCTCTGCGATTCCCCGTCCAATTATCTGCAGGAGCCGGAGTGCACGGAGTTCATCGCCCGGATCCCGACGGTCTGGGACGAGACCCTGGTCCTGGGCGGCAAGATCGGCGAGTTCGTCACGATGGCTCGCCGCAGCGGCAATGACTGGTACGTCGGTTCGATGACCGACTGGACTGCGCGCGACATCACGATCGAGACGGGCTTCCTGCCGGCCGGACGCTACGCCGTGGAGATCTTCCGCGACGGCATCAACGCCGACCGGGCCGCGCGCGACTATGCCAAGGAAGAGCGCAGCATCGTCCCCGGCGACCGCATCAAGGTCCACATGGCCCCCGGCGGCGGCTGGGCGGCGAAACTGGTGAAGCAATAGTTTGTTTTCTTATTTGTTAACCTTAAAACCAAATTGTATGAAGACTCAATGGATTTGGCTGCTGGCGGCGGTAGGGCTGCTGGCGGTGTCCTGTATGAAAGAGCAGGTTGAGGCTCCGGCCGACCTGCGGATGGATCTGCCGAAGATCACGGCGACGGCCGCGGCGGAAAGCCCTGCGACGAAGGTGTCGGTGGGCGCTGCCGTGGACAACAAGCGGCCTGTCACCTGGGACAAGGGTGACGCGATCTCGGTGTTCTACCGGAACCAGGCCAACCTGAAGTTCGCCCTGGAAGGCGAAGGCGGCAGCGCGAGCGGCGTGTTCGCGTATGAGTCCGGTTTCGGCGCCGGTGTGGATTTCCCGCAGGTGTATGCGGCGTATCCGTATGACAAGGATGTGAAGATGGAGGACGGTTACCTTTGGGTGACGGTCCCCGCGGAGCAGGCCTACACGGAGAACGGCTTCGACCCGAAGGCGAACGTGATGGTGGGCGTGTCGAAACCCGGCGCGAACATGGCGTTCAAGAACCTGGGCGGCTATCTGGTCCTGAAGTTCTACGGCGAGGACGCGGAAGTCAGCAAGGTGACGGTGACGGGCGCGATGGCCGAGCAGCTTGCCGGCCAGGTGCTGGTCGGGGTCGAAGAAGGTTATACCCCCTGGCTGGAAGAGTGGGGCGCGGGCAGCGAGGAAGTCTCGGTGGTCTGCGACCCGCCGGTGAAGGTCGGTGAGACGGCCGATGAGGCGACGGAGTTCTGGCTGGTGATGATGCCGCAGTCCCTGATGGACGGCTTCACGGTGACGGTCGAGTGGACCGGCGGCACCTTCAGCAAGTCTCTGGACGAGTGGATCAAGATCGGCCGCAGCGCGGTGGAGACGATGGAGCCGCTGGAGTTGAAGGAATTTGATCCCAATGACCCCATCCGCTTCAAGGATGCGGACCTGAAGGCCCACCTCATCGAGTGCGGCGTCGACACCAATGACGACGGCGAAATTTCTTATGCGGAGGCGGCTGCGGTCACTTCTTTCGAAGGTTTCTTTGACGGGAATGTCGATGAAGAAGGCTATCCTCTGGGCTATCCCTTCACCTCTTTCGACGAATTCCAGTATTTCACCGGCATTACCTCCATTCGGGGCGGTCAGTTCCAGAACTGGGACAAGATGACATCCATCCAATTCCCTCCGAGCCTGACCCTGATCCCTGGCGGCGCTCTCTCCGGCTGCGCGGCTGTGACAAGCATCACTGTCCCCGGCACGGTCAAGCAGGTAACGAGCGGCGCTTTCCAGTCTTGCACGGGTCTTGTGACCCTTATCTTTAAGGAAGGCGTTGAAACCATCGGCAACTGCCTGAATGGATGCACTTCGCTGGAGAAGATCGTAATCCCCGGTACGGTCAGTTCCATCACAAGCGGCCTCTGCTATCAGTTGCCGAACTTGAAGGAAGTGACTTTGGGGTATGGCATCCAGGAGATTAATGGCGGCGCGTTCAGTAATTGTCCTTCCCTGCTCTCCCTCGAGATCCCCGGAAGTGTCACGGATGTCTACAGCGGCGCATTCAGCTACGATACAGCGCTGAAGACCGTCATTTTCGGTGAGGGTGTCAAAAACATCGGTAATTGTCTGGGGGGATGTGCTTCGCTGGAGAAGGTCGTATTCCCCGGGACCGTCGAGTCCATTGTCAGCGGTCTTTGCAGCGGCTTATCCAATTTGAAGGAAGTTACGCTCGGTAACGGTATTAAGAAAATTGGTAGCGGCGCATTCTCATATTGTACGTCCTTGGAGGCCATTGCCATTCCTGGCAGCGTGGAGACGGTGGATTCGGGATCTTTTTCTGACTGCACAAGCCTGAATACACTGACCTTCGGCGAAGGGGTTAAATTAATTAATTCCTCGGCTTTCTCTAATTGTTCTTCTTTGACGGAAGTCGATATTCCAGGCAGTGTAGAAACCGTTAGTTATTCAGCATTCTATAACTGTTCGGCTCTGAAGGACGTAACGATGCACGCCGGAACCAAAACCATTTGGAATGCGGCTTTTTCTGGCACGGCCATCGAGAGTTTCACCTTCCCGGGTACGGTCGAGACGGTGGTCTCCTCGCTTTTCTCCAACTGCGACCATTTGACGTCCGTGGATCTCGTCGGCGTGAAAGAATTGGCAAGTGGCAGTTTCTATGGTTTGACTTCTTTGACTTCCGCGACGCTGTATGAGGGGCTGACTACAATCTATGCAGCCTTTGGCGAAACCGGATTGACATCTGTCGTAATTCCGGCCAGCGTGACTTATCTGGGTGGCGGTGCCTTTGCCAGTTGCCCGCTGACTTCTGCGACGCTTCTCGGAACGACACCTCCGGAAGGCAGCGCCGCCGGGGCTTTCGATGGTACGACCTGTCCCATCTACGTTCCGGCCTCCGCAGTAGAGGCCTACCAGACGGCACCGGGCTGGAGCCCGCTCGCCGACCGCATCGTCGCGGCACCGTAGCCTGTTCCTGCCTGATTGATGTTCCCTCCGTCCCGAAAACCGGGACGGAGGGTTCATTTTACCCCCTTTATTCGTATATTTGAGGGTATGAAAAAGACTTTCTTTTCCCTGATGGCCTTTGCCGTCCTCTTCTGCCTGGCTCTGACCGGCGCGCCCAGGTGCCTGGCCCAGAAGCCCGCAGAAGCTCCCCTGAAATGGTTTGACCCCCTCGAAGCCGGTCCCGTCGTCCACGGCGTGGGCTGGGATGAGTTGCGCAGCGGCTATGTCCGTCTGCCCGAAAAGGCCCACGGCGTCGTCCGCAACGAAGTCTGGGGCCTGAGCCGCAACGCCGCGGGCCTGAGCCTCGTGTTCGAGAGCGACGCCTCCGAGATCCTCGTCATCTATGGGGTCGAGGGGACACCCGGGATGTTCCATATGCCCGGGACCGGCAAGTCGGGTGTGGACCTCTATGCTACCGACCGTGATGGCAAAGTGCGCTGGGTGGCGCCGGATTTTCCGCCCTCCTTCCGCGACACGATCCGCTACATCTACAGCAACATCACCTACCACCCCGAGGGTGCGACCCAGTACGAGTACCACCTCTATCTGCCTCTCTACAACACCATCACCTGGCTGAAGATAGGCATTCCCCAGGAAGCGCAGATCCGTTTCCTGCCCGAATCGGCCGAGAAACCCCTCGTCGTCTATGGCACCAGCATCGGCCAGGGGGCCTGCGCCTCGCGCGCCGGCAACTGCTGGACCGGCATCGTGGAGCGGGAGACGGGGATTCCCCTGATCAACCTGGCCTTCTCCGGCAACGGGAGACTGGAACCCGAGGTCCTGGAGTTGCTCGCCGAGATAGACGCGCGGGCCTACATCCTGGACTGCACGCCTAACCTGACGCACGCCAAGGACATCGAGCCGCGTCTGCTGGAAGCCGTGCGCATCCTCCGGGCCAAGCGTGACTGCCCCATCTTGATCGTGGAGCACAGCGGCAACGTAGGAGTGGATGCGAGTGACGCGAAAGGCGCCTTCCGGGAGGCGAACGTCCAGGTGCGCTCGGCCTTCAAGACCCTGAAGAAACAGGGCTGGAAGAAGATCTACTATATGAGCCACAAGGAACTGGGCCTCCCGATGGACGGCATGGTCGAGGGCGTCCATCCCAACGACCTGGGCATGCGCTACATCGCCAACGGCTACGAAAAGAAACTCCGCGCGATGGGAATCCGCAAGGAAAAGACCAACTAACGCGGAAATTTCGTACCTTTGCAAGCCTTTGAAAGATAGAACTTAAACACAGATATGTACAGGACACACACTTGCGGAGAACTCCGCATCAGCAACGCCGGGGAGCGTGTCACCCTCGCCGGCTGGGTCCAGCGGGCCCGCAAACTCGGCGGCATGACCTTCATCGACCTGCGTGACCGTTACGGCATCACGCAGCTCGTCGTGGAAGCGGACGCCGATGCCGCGCTGGTGGAGACCGCGGCCTCCCTCGGCCGCGAATTCGTCATCCAGGCCGTCGGCACCGTCGTCGAGCGCCAGAGCAAGAACCCCAAGATGCCGACCGGCGACATCGAGATCAAGCTGGAGGGCATCCAGGTCCTCAACAAGTCCGTCACGCCCCCGTTCACCATCGAGGAGAACAGCGACGGCGGCGAAGACCTGCGCGCCAAGTACCGCTATCTCGACCTGCGCCGGCCCCCGCTCCAGAGGGCCCTGGCACTGCGCCACCGTCTGGCCCAGGAGGTCCGCACCTACCTGGACGGGCAGGGATTCATGGAGATCGAGACCCCGTACCTGATCAAGAGTACGCCGGAAGGCGCCCGCGACTTCGTCGTTCCTTCCCGGATGAATCCGGGGCAGTTCTACGCCCTGCCGCAGTCGCCCCAGACCTTCAAGCAGCTGCTGATGGTCGCGGGTTACGACCGCTATTTCCAGATCGTGCGCTGCTTCCGCGACGAGGACCTGCGTGCCGACCGCCAGCCCGAATTTACCCAGATCGACTGCGAGATGTCCTTCGTCGAGCAGGAAGACGTCCTGAACATGTTCGAGGGCATGATGCGCCAGATGTTCCGGGGCGCCGTGGGCGTCGAGATCCCCAATCCGCTGCCGCGGATGAGCTGGTACGACGCGATGGACTACTACGGCTCCGACAAGCCGGACATCCGCTTCGGGATGAAGATCCACGAGATCACCGCCCTGGCCCAGGGCCACGGCTTCGGCGTCTTCGACGGTGTGCCGTACGTGGGCGCCATCTGCGCGCCCGGCCTCGCGTCCTACACCCGCAAGCAGGTGGACGAACTGACCGAATGGGTCAAGCGTCCGCAGGTGGGTGCGAAGGGCCTGGTTTACGTCCGCGTCAATGAGGACGGCTCGCTGAAATCCTCTGTGGATAAGTTCTTTACGCCGGAGGATCTTGCGAAGATTGCGGAGGCGCTGGAGGCTAAAGCCGGCGACTTGATCCTGGTGCTCTGTGGCGAAAAGCGCAAGACCCAGACCCAGCTCGGCGTACTCCGCATCGAACTCGGCAACCGCCTGGGCTTCCGGGATCCGAAGGTCTTCGCGCCGCTGTGGATCGTGGACTTCCCGCTGCTCGAGTGGAGCGAGGAGGACCAGCGTTTCTACGCGATGCACCACCCCTTCACGGCGCCCAAGCCGGAGCACGAAGCCTGGTTCTATTCGGATAAGAAAGAGGACTTGGAGCGCGTCTGCGCCAACGCCTACGACTTCGTCCTGAACGGCACGGAGCTGGGCGGCGGCTCGATCCGTATCCACAACGCCGACATGCAGAAGCGCATGTTCGAGGTGCTGGGCATCGGCCCCGAGGAAGCGGAATACAAGTTCGGCTTCATCATCAACGCCTTCAAGTTCGGCGCCCCGCCCCACGGCGGCCTCGCTTTCGGTTTCGACCGCGTCTGCGCCCTCTTCGGCGGCCAGGAGACCATCCGCGACTACATCGCCTTCCCGAAGAACAACCAGGGCCGCGACGTCATGATCGACTCCCCGTCCCTGATCGACGCGACGCAGATGGAAGAGCTCTGCATCGCCTCCACGGTAAAGACGGAAGAATAAACAGCAGTCTTAGGAAAAGAAAAGCCGGGCGAATGTTCGTCCGGCTTTTTCGTGGTATGTGGATCCCCGGGCGGGCCGGGGATGACGGGCGGGATTAATCGTCCTCTTCCTGGGCGGCGTAGTCGGCCAGGAGCTTGGTCTGGACGTCTCCCGGGACCGGCTGGTAGTCGGCGAACTCCATCGTGAAGGTCGCGGAACCGGAGGTCAGCGAGCTCAGGGTGGTGGAGTAGCGGTACAGCTCGGCGAGCGGGACGCGGGCACGCAGGATGGAGAAGCCCTTGTCGGCACCCAGGTCGCCGAGGATGCCACGGCGGTTCTGGAGGTCGGACATGACGGCGCCCTGGTACTCGGCCGGGGTCATCACCTCGACGTTGTAGATGGGCTCGAGGATCTTCGGACCCGCGTTGCGGAAGGCCTCACGGAAGGCGTTGCGGCCGGCGATGATGAAGGCGATTTCCTTGGAGTCGACCGGGTGCATCTTGCCGTCGTAAACGAAGACGCGGATGTCACGGGCGTAGGAACCGGTCAGAGGCCCCTCGACCATGCGCTCCTTGATACCCTTCAGGATGGCGGGCATGAAGCTGAGGTCGATGGCGCCGCCGACGACGCAGTTGTAGAACTCCAGCTTGCCGCCCCACTCCAGGTCGGTGATGTCCTGGCTCTTGATGGGCAGCTGGGTCTCCTTGCCGTCGATCTTGAACTTGGTGTTGAGCTCACCCTCGGCCGGGCAGACCAGGAGGTGGACTTCACCGAACTGGCCGGCGCCGCCGGACTGCTTCTTGTGACGGTACTGGGCGAACGCGACCTTGGTGATGGTCTCACGGTACGGGACCTTCGGGGCGAAGAGCTCGACCTCGACGCCGAACTCGTTGTTCAGACGCCACTTGGTCACGTTGATGTGCTGCTCGCCGTTGCCGCTGAGGATGGTCTGGCGGAGCTCCTTGGAGTACTCCACGATGGTGGTGGGATCCTGGGACGCGATCTTCTTGAGGGCGTCGCCGAGCTTCTGGTCTTCCTGCTGGACCTTGGCCTTGATGGCGCAGCGGTACTTCGGAGCCGGATAGGCGATCTTCGGATACTCGATGCCGGAGCCGATGGCGGACAGGGTGGTGCCGGACTTGCCGTTCTTGAGCTTCACGACGCAGCCGAAGTCACCGGCCTTGAGGGCCGGGACGCTCTCCTTCTTGGAGCCGGCGACGGCGTAGATGGCGGAGAAACGCTCCTTGTTGCCGGTGGCGGGGTCCTCGAGGTCGAGGCCGGGGGTGATCGTGCCGCTCATCACCTTGAAGTAAGAAACCTCACCGAGGTGCTGCTCGACGTCGTTCTTGTAGATGAAGAGGGCGGGCTGGCCCTTCTCGTCCACCTTCGGGGCCGGGGCGACGCCCTTGATGAACTCCATCAGGCGCTTGACGCCGATGTCCTTCTTGCCGGAAACGCAGAAGACGGGATAGGCCTGGCCGGAGGTCACGCCGAGGTTGAGGCCGCTCATGATCTCCTCCTCGGAGAGCGTGCCTTCCTCGAAGAACTTCTCCATCAGGGCGTCGTCGTATTCGGCGGCCTTCTCGATCAGCTCGTTGCGGGCCTCTTCGGCCTGGTCGGCGAACTCGGCGGGGATGTCAAGCACCTCGCAGGCGCCGTTGGCGTCCTTGAAATGGTAATACTTCATCGTGAGGACATCGATGATGCCGTCGAAGTTGGCTCCGGTCGAGGTGGGGAACTGGACATAGACCAGCTTGCCGCCGAGGGCTTCCTTCATGGAGGCCTGGATGTTGTCCCAGTCGGCCTTGTCGGTGTCGAGCTGGTTCACGGCGATGACGAGCGGGAGGTTGTTCTCCTCGGCGCGGCGGACGAAGTTCTCCGTGCCGACCTCGACGCCCTGCTGGGCGTTGATCACGAGGATGCCGCTCTCGCAGACGCGGAAAGCGGAATAGGCGCCGCCGATGAAGTCGTCGGAACCCGGGGCGTCGATGAAGTTGATCTTGGTGCCCTGGAACTCGGCGTACAGCGGAGTCGCATAGATGGAGCGCTGGTTCAGCTTCTCGAGCTCGTCGTTGTCGGAAACGGTGTTCTTGTCTTCGACGGTGCCGCGGCGGTCGATGACCTTGCCTTCGTACAGCATCGCTTCGGCGATCGTGGTCTTTCCGGATTTGGTGCTGCCGAGAAGGACCACGTTGCGGATGTCTTTGGTGGAGTAATCTTTCATGTTATCTATATTTTATGAGTTTGCGTCTTGGGGCCCGATCAGGGCAATCAAGTCTGCAAATCTAATAATAATTCAAGGAATAACAATGAAAAAGCCACTCACTCAGGACATTTTGTGGCCCGACCGGCGGTAAAGGGAGAGAATCTCCGCTCCGCGGAAGCCGAGTTCGTTGTACAGGAAGCGGTCGAAGGGGCGCCGGGGGACGTCCAGGATCCGGCAGATGCAGGGGAAATCGACGTCCGGATCGAGCCAGATCCGATCCGTCTCCATCAGACGGAAAAAGGTGGAAAAAGTATAGTCGAATGTGAACATGGGCGGTATGTTTTGTGAAGCAAATGTGAACATCCGAGATGGAATCTGCAACGATTCCAAAAAAACAAACAGGGCCGTCGCTGCAGATTTTTACGTTTTTTAGCAAGATTCATCGTTTTTTACGACGATGTAATACATTTCTTTACAATGTAAAACAACGCTTCACCTGTGTTGGGCTTCCCCTGTTTTACATTTGCCTGAACCTGAAACGAGGCGAGCCATGAACATACTGAAAGATTTGAGGGCCCGGACGGGAAGGAAGCAGGCGGACGTGGCGGCGGAAGCCGGCATCTCCCGGGAATACCTGAGCGCCCTGGAAAACGGACGATATCGCCTGGTCCGCGACCTGGCCGAGAAGCTGGCCGCCATTTACGGCGTGTCTCCGGCGGATCTGATGGGATACCAGCTTCCGGATGCGGCGCGTCAGCTCAAGGACGAGCGCGACGCTTATCTGAGACGGATCGATCAGATGAAGGCGGACCACGCCCGGGAAATCCAGGCCCGGCAGGCCGAAATAGATCGTCTGAACGCCCAGGTTGCGCAGCTTCGTCACGACATCGAGTTTCTCCAGTCGATGTGCAGCCAGATGATCAAGCAAAATAATCCGCAGGAGGATACCGCATCTAAAGGGGAAAATGCCTAAATTTGCGACAGTATGTCGCGCGAAATCCATCTCCTCGGCCGTCTGAACGAAGGCCTTGTCGAGGCGGGCTGCGACGAGGCGGGCCGGGGCCCCCTCGCCGGGCCGGTCTTCGCCGCGGCCGTGATCCTGCCGGAAGGCTTCTCGCATCCGCTGCTCAACGATTCCAAGCAGATGAGCGAAAGGGCGCGGGACCAGCTCCGGGCAGTCATCGAAAAAGAAGCCGTCTCCTGGGCCGTCGAGGCGGTCTCCCCCGAAGAAATCGACACTGTCAACATCCTCAACGCGTCCATCCTCGGGATGCAGCGGGCCGTGCGCCGGCTAGACCCCAGGCCCGAATTCCTGCTGGTCGACGGCAACCGCTTCAAGCCCTGCGACGGCATCCCGTACAAGACCGTGGTCCACGGGGACGCCACCTACGCCGCCATCGCGGCCGCCTCGGTCCTCGCCAAGACCCACCGGGACGCCTATATGCGCCAAATCGCCGCGGAGTATCCCCAGTACGGATGGGAACGCAACATGGGCTACCCCACGAAGGAGCACATCGAGGCGATCAAGCGCTACGGCTACACCCCATACCACCGCAAGAGCTTCCACCCCAAGGAGCTGGAGCCCACCCTGTTTTAAAAAACAATCAAAAAAGGATAAAAAACAATGAAAAAAATCGTTTCCATGGCCCTGGCGGCCCTGTTGCTTTCTTTCTCCGCCTATGCGGACGAAGGCATGTGGCTCCTGCCCCTGCTCCAGAAGATGAACGGCAAGGCGATGGCCTCCCTGGGCTGCCGCCTCACCCCCGAGCAAATCTACAGCGTCAACAACAACTCCATCAAGGACGCCATCGTCCAGTTCGGCGGCGGCTGCACGGGCGAGATCATCTCCGACGAAGGCCTGCTCGTGACCAACCACCACTGCGGCTACGGATCCATCCAGTCCCTGTCCACCCCCGAGCACAACTACCTCGAGGACGGTTTCTGGGCGATGAACCGCGCCGACGAGATGCCCGTTCCGGGCCTCACGGTCAAGTTCCTCCAGCGGATGGATGACGTGACGAAAGTGATCGAAAAGGCCATCAAGGAGGCCTCCAAGAAGACGGACGACCAGGAAGTAATCCAGAAAGCGGTGGCCGAGGCGGCCAAGGCGCTCGAGAAAAAGGCCCTGGAGAATTATCCCCACTGCACGGCCCGCGTGACCCCCTTCTACGACGAGAACGTCTTCTACCTCATTGTCTATAAGACCTACCGCGACGTGCGTTTCGTCGGCGCTCCGCCGGCATCGATGGGCAAGTTCGGCGGCGAGACCGACAACTGGATGTGGCCCCGCCACACCTGCGACTTCTCGATGTTCCGCGTCTATGCGGGCGCCGACAACGAGCCGGCCGACTATTCCCCGGAGAATCAGCCCCTGCGCCCGAAACAGTCCCTGAAGGTCTCCCTGCGGGGCCTCGAGGACGGTGACTTCGCGATGATCATGGGCTATCCGGGCCGCACCCAGCGCTTCCAGACCGCCGCCCAGCTCAAGGAGATGCTCCGCACCCAGGACATTTCCATCGCGGCCCGCACCGTCCGTCAGGACCTGATGTGGGAGGCGCGCATGGCCGATCCGGTCGTCAACCTCCAGTATGCCAACAAATACGCCGGTTCCGCCAACGGCTGGAAGAAGTGGATCGGCATGAAGCAGGCCTTCGAGAAACTGAACATCATCGGCCGCGAAGAGCAGTTCGAGGCGGATTTCATGGAGTGGGTCAATGCCCGCAAGTCCCGCCAGGAAAAGTACGGCGACGCCCTGGAAAAGATTGAGAAGAGCGTGGAGGAGTCCGCCCCTTCGATAGAGGCTCTGACCCTGCTGAGCGAGAGCATCGGCCGCATCGAGGTGCTGGGCTTCGCCAATTCTTTCCTCCGTTCGATCGCCACGATCAAGAAGGATGACATCAGCTACGAGGAAGCGATGGCCAAGGCCGTCGAAGTGATGGCCGAACCCCTGTACAAGGATTACAACGAGGCGCTCGACCGCAAGGAGGCGGCCGCGCTGATCGCTTTCTACCGCGACAACGTCAAGGACGAAGACCGCATTCCGCTCCTGGGCCAGGACGTGCGCGAAATGGACATTCCCGCCTTTGTGGACGCCCTCTTCGACAGCACCGCCTTCACCTCGGCGGCCCGCGTCAAGGAGCGCATCAAGACTGAGTCCGACCTCTCCAACGACCCGGCGGGACGCCTGTGCGGGGATATGATCATGGGCATGATGAAATTCCGCCAGCACTACATGGTCGGCCAGCAGGGCCTCGACGAGGGCGCCAAGGCCTTCACCGCCGGACGCCTCGAGTGGAAGAAGGGCGAGCCGTCCTACCCGGACGCCAACAGCACCTGCCGCCTCACCTACGGCACGGTCAAGGCCTATTCGCCTCAGGACGGCGTGCTCTACAAGCACTACACGACCCTCAAGGGCGTGATGGAGAAGGAGGACCCCGACAACTACGAATTCCGCGTCCCCGCCAAGCTGAAAGAGATCTATGCGGCGAAGGACTACGGCCAGTACGCGAACGCCAAGGGAGAACTCCCGACGTGCTTCCTGATCAACTGCGACATCACGGGCGGCAACTCCGGCTCCCCGGTCCTGGACGCCGACGGTTGCCTGGTCGGCCTCGCCTTCGACGGCAACTGGGAGTCAATGTCCAGCGACGTGATGTTCGAACCCGACCTGCAGCGCTGCATCTGCGTCGACATCCGCTATGTCCTCCTGCTGATGGACAAATTCGGCGGCGCCGGCTACCTGCTTGACGAAATGAACCTGGTGAAATGACAAAGTTAATGAAGCGGCGCATTCTTTACATGATAGCGGCGACGCTGCTTGTCGCTTGCGAAGAAAGGAAACCTGTCGATAAACAGGAACCGGAAGCTATATCACTGGAGGAGTACTATGATTCGGAAAAGTATGTGGAGGTCACCAGGGTTTTTCGTTCATTGGAAGTAGATAATACGTATTCGCCCCAGACTTCGAAATGGGTGTATTCCTATGATTCCCAAGGTCTTTTGGTCAGGCTTGACGGGTATGGGACGACGATTTATGAATATGCTGAAAAGTATAGGAAGGAATCCCTTTATTTCGATTATGACGGTGCCCGGACTCTTTACCAAGTGAAAGAATACAAATTCCTGGATGCGGAGGGAAAGATGTGTGCGGAAGAAAAGGAGACATTCCCGGAAAAACCGTCATGGGACATTAGATATGAGCGGGACTGGAACAACGGGCGTCTGATGGAAGACAGGACATACGAGAAAACAACGACAGGTCTGGAATATCTTTCTACCAGAAATACATATACCTATGTTGACAATGGTTTGGAAACAAATAAAACTACAGAAAGCACAAAGTATCGTTATGATGGGACGGCATACAGCAATGGAAGCAGTTCCACTTTGATAACGTACAGGGATGAAAAGAGAAAGAAGATTTTGCGGACCGTGTCCGGCAACAACGTTTTTAATAGGGCTGAGCATACATACAAATACAATGATGATAATCTGCTGGTTGCAGAGGATTATTTTTCTCAAGGAAAGCTCCTGACATTCACGAGATTTTCTTACTCCGGGAATACCAAGACTAAATATATTGCTATAGTCGATTCCTCTGATGGAAGCCGAGTGAGTCAGGAAAGCACTATTGTGTATACATACAAGGAGAAAGCTCCTGAATATGAATTCCTTTCCGACAACTCTACGGACAAGTTCATACAGTAAGAGGGATATAGATTTGAACAATGACAAAAGAAGAGATCCTGACCATCCTGGAAGAGGTGAAGCATCCGGCGCGGGGCGAACAGAGCCTTGTGGCTTTGGGGATTGTTAAAGACGTTGATATTCAAGGTGATGCGGTCACTGTGACCCTGGCGTTCCCGAAGCGGCGGGACCCGCTCGCCGAGTATCTGGTCGGCAGCGCCCGCGCGGCGCTGAACCGGCATCTTCCGGAGAATGTCCGGGCCGAAGTGAAGACGGTCGTCGAGGAGGACCCTAAGCCGGCGCAGAAGAAGGCGCTGGACCTGGATGCGTCCCGGCTGGAGAAGGTCGGCCGCATCATCGGCATCGCGTCCGGCAAGGGCGGTGTGGGCAAATCCACGGTCGCGGTCAACCTCGCCGTGTCCCTGGCCCGCCTGGGCTACAAGGTCGGCCTGGCCGATGCGGACGTCTACGGCCCGTCTGTGCCCACGATGACCGGCACGGAAGGGTTCACGCCCCAGGCGTACCAGGACGGGGACAAGGAATGGATCATCCCGATCGAGAAGTTCGGCGTCAAATGGATGTCCATCGGCTATTTCGCCGACCGCGGGCAGGCGCTGATCTGGCGCGGCCCGATGGCCTGCAATGCGCTGAAACAGATGATCCTGCAGGTGGAATGGGGCGAGCTGGATTTCCTGCTCATCGACATGCCCCCGGGCACGGGCGACATCCATATCAGCCTCGTGCAGGACATCCCGGTCTCGGGCGCCGTCATCGTGACGACCCCGCAGGACGTGGCGCTCGCCGACGTGGAGAAGGGCGTCAACATGTTCCGCAACAAGAGTATCGCCAAGCCGATCTTCGGTCTGGTCGAAAACATGTCCTGGTTCACGCCGGAGGCGCATCCGGACGAGCGCTACTACCTTTTTGGCCGCGACGGCGGCGCCGCGATGGCGGAGCGTTTCGGCATTGACCTGCTGGGCCAGATTCCCCTGGTGCAGGGCATCCGCGAGGGCGGCGACGCCGGAGAACCGGTCGCCCTGGGCACGCGTCCCGACTCCCTCGCTTTCCTGGACATCGCCCGGCGGTTGGCCGCCGTGGCTGAACAAGCTTAAAACGATATGCAGATATTCACTGACAGCCTGCACAAGATCGCCTATGCTACGGATGCGAGCGCCTATCGGGAGATTCCGAAGGGCGTTGCGTATCCGGAGACGCTGCAGGACATCCGGGACTTGATTTCCCTGGCCGGGGAACGGGGCACGCACCTGATTCCGCGCGCCGGGGGGACTTCCATCGCCGGCCAGGTGGTCGGCGACGGCATCGTCGTGGATGTCACGCGCCATTTCAACCATATCCTGGAGATCAACGCGGAAGAACGCTGGGTCCGGACGGAGCCGGGCGTGATCCGGGATGTGCTGAATGCGGCCCTGAAGCCGTACGGGCTCTTCTTCAGCCCGGAGACTTCGACGACGAGCCGCTGCTGCGTGGGCGGAATGTTCGGCAACAATTCCTGCGGGTCGCATTCCTTGATTTACGGGAGCACGCGGGACCATGTGATGGAGGCGACGGCGGTGCTGTCGGATGGGAGCGTGGAGGTTTTCAAGGCGTATACGCTCGCGGAGCTGGAGGCGCGTTTCGGCGCGCGGTTCTGGGAGGGGGAGCCGGATTCGCTGGCGGGGCGCATTTACGCGCAGTTGGTGCGGTGGGGGCTGGACGCGGAGACGCGGCAGCTGATCGAGGATCGTTTCCCGGACCGGAGTCTCAGGCGCCGCAATTGCGGGTATGCCATCGATGAAGTGGTTTTGGGGCTTGCGCAGGAGATTGGGCTTAGGGCGGTAGCAGATGTTTTGGAGCCTGCGCAGCAGGCGAAGGCGCGTCTCAACGCGCCCGGCGGAGGGCGGGACGGAGCCGAAGGCGATGTCGGTAGCCCGGGAGCCGCGGGGGATAGTAGGGGGCAGAGCCCCCTCAATCTGTGCCGGCTTTTAGCCGGCTCAGAAGGGACTTTGGCGTTTATCACGGAGATCAAGCTGTCGCTGGATCCCTTGCCGCCGGCGGGGAAGATGGTGCTTTGCGCGCATTGCGATACGCTGGAGAAGAGCTGGGAGGCCAATCTGGTGGCGCTGCGGCACAGTCCGGCGGCGGTCGAACTGATCGATGGCAAGATCCTGGACCTGGCGCGGGCCAATCCGGGGGTGAGCCGCCTGATGTTTTTCGTCGAAGGGACGCCGGCGGCTTTGCTGGTGACCGAACTCTATGGAGACGAGCTGGATGCGCGGGCTGACAAACTGGAGGCGGATCTGAAAGAGGCGGGTCTTGCCTATGCCTGCACCCGGGTGTACGGGGCCGAGGTTGGCAAGGTCTGGGAATTGCGCAAAGCCGGCCTGGGCGTGCTGGGCGGCATGAAAGGCGACGCGCGTCCGATGGGCGTGATCGAGGATACGGCTGTCGCGCCGGAGCGCCTGCCCGCGTACTTGCGGGACTTCGGTAAGGTGCTGGACGAACTGGGCCTGGACTGCGTCTATTATGGCCATATCAGCACGGGCGAACTGCATCTGCGCCCGATCCTGAACCTCAAGACCGTTGAGGGGCGACGCCTGTTCCGCGCGATCGCGGAGCGTTCGGCGCTGCTGGTGCGGGAGCATAAGGGAAGCCTGAGCGGGGAGCACGGCGACGGGCGCCTGCGGGGCGAATTCATTCCCCTGATGTATGGGGAAGATGTGTACGAGATGATGCGGGCGCTGAAGCGCTGCTGGGACCCTTCCGGCGTGTTCAACATGCACAAGATCGTGGATACGCCGCCGATGGACGAGTTCCTGCGGGGGAGCGGGGTGTCGGTCAATGCGGTCGAGGCGGAGCTGGCGTCCGACAAGACCTATTATAACTGGCGTGCCGTCTTCGACGAATGCCATACGCCGGGGGTGAGCGGGGTGCGGTCGAACGCGCACGCGCTCCTGTGCTCGGTGGAGCAGTGCAACGGCAGCGGCGACTGCCGCAAGACGAATCTGTCGGGGGGCACGATCTGTCCGGCATACCGGGTGTCGGGGGACGAGTTGCGCACCACCCGCGCCCGCTCGAACGTCATTCGGGAAATCCTGACATGGGGGTGGAACAGTCCCGTCTTCCGGGCCGCCGGAGCACCGGGGTCTTCGGGGAGCAGGAAAGAACCCTTCCGGGGAATGCTCCCCGAAGGCCCCGCTGCCCCGACGGCTGCGAGTCGCCGTGCAAGCATCTTTGAGTCGCCGGAACTGGCGGAGGTGCTGGACAGCTGCCTGTCGTGCAAGGGATGCCTGGGTGACTGCCCGTCGGGTGTCGATATGACGCGGCTGAAGGCGGAACTCCTGCAGCAGAAATACGCCCGCCACGGGATGCCGCTGCGGTCCTGGGCCGTCGCGCGGATGGCCGATGTCGAGCGCCTAGGCTCCGTCGTGGCGCCTTTGTACAACTATTTCGCCTCCGCGAAATGGTCTTCGGCGCTGCTGAAATCGATCCTGAAGTTCGCTCCCGCCCGCTCCATTCCCGCCCTCAGCCATCGCACTATGCGCGCGCTGGTAAAAGGCGATGAGATGGCCGATCAGGTCGGCCATGACCCTCGTGCTGTCGGCCATGACTCAAGGGCCGCCGTCCTTGACTCTCCCGTCATTCCCGGCTTGACCGGGAATCTCTCTTCCCGGAAAGTCTATCTGTTTGCCGACGAGTTTACCAACTTCCAGGAGGCCGAACTCGGCCTGACTTTCGCGCGCCTGCTGCGGGCGCTGGGCTACGAAGTCGAGATTCCGCGTCACCGCGAATCCGGCCGTGCAGCCATCTCCAAGGGCGATTTGAAACGCGCCCGCCGCATCGCCAAGGCCAACGTGGAACTGCTCGCCGACGTCGTGACGGAAGAAGCGCCGCTGGTCGGCATCGAGCCCTCCTGCATCCTTTCGTTCCGCGACGAATACCCCGACCTCGTCCCGCCCGCAATGCGCGACAAGGCCCGCGACCTGGGCCGCAACTGCCTGCTTTTCGATGAATTCCTGGCCCGGGAAATCGCCGCCGGACGCATTTCGCCGGAGGCCTTCCAAAGCGTTCAGGAAAGTGTCTGGCTTCACGGCCACTGCCACCAGAAGGCCCTCGTCGGCATCGACAAGTGCGCTTCAGTCCTGCGCACGCTTTTGCCGGAGGCGGACCTGCACGTCATTCCGAGCGGTTGCTGCGGCATGGCCGGCTCGTTCGGCTATGAGAAAGAGCACTACGAGACTTCCCTCGCCATCGGTGAGATGGTGCTGTTCCCGGCTGTGCGTAAAGCAAAAGAGATGGCCGATCAGGTCGGCCATGACGCCCAGCAGGTTGGCCATGACGCCCAGCAGGTTGGCCATGACACTGGACACGTCATTCCCGGCTCGACCGGGAATCTCCCCGTTACCATTATTCTTGCGCCGGGCACCTCCTGCCGCCAGCAGATCCTCGACGGCACCGGCGTGAAGGCCCTCCACCCCATCGAACTTCTCTACCGCCGCCTCAAGGTTTGAACTGAAAAGAGCTTTCGTTCAACTTCGGTTTATCCGATAGCATCGCTTCACCGTCATTAATGATTGTTTTTGTCGGTGGCGCCGTGCTGGAGCATCGCTGGACCGACGATTTAAGCCTTTTTTGTCGGTGGCGACGTGCTCTGTTTGAATGGGTTTGAACCGAGTGAAACCCTATCCGGTCCGGAAAGCTAAGGCCTGAGCATCCGCTCGATCAAGGGGAAGAGTTTGTAGGGCATATAGCGGAACTTCGGGTCGAGGCGGGTCGGGGTCTTCAAGACCGCGCGCTCGTGGGTGAAGGCCAGGAAACTGCGCTCCGAATGGTAGGATCCCATCCCGGAATTCCCCACCCCGCCGAAAGGCAGCCGGGAATTGGCGACGTGCATGATCGTGTCGTTGATGCAGGCACCGCCGGACGTGGTGCGGCCGATCAGCTGCCACGCGTCTTTCGCAGAGCCGAAGTAATAGAATGCCAGCGGCTTCTCGCGGGCCGTCACGAAAGCCTGCACTTCATCCAAGTCCTTGAAAGTCAGCACCGGGAAAATGGGCCCGAAGATTTCCTCCTGCATCACCGGCGCATCCGGAGATACGTCTCCCAGCAAGGTCGGTTCGATCCAACGCCGCTCCCGGTCATAGCGGCCGCCGCACAGGACGGTTCCGTCTTTCAGATAGCCCAGGACCCGGTCGAAGGCCTTGTTGCGCACGAGGTGGACATAGTAGTCCGACTGCTCGGTTCCGTCAGGATAGAGACTGGTCAATTCCTGCTTGAAGGCATCCACGAACGCATCCTTGATGTCCTCGTGGAGGAACAGATAGTCCGGCGCGATGCAGGTCTGTCCGGCGTTGAGGCATTTGCCCCAGGCGATGCGCCGGGCCGCGATCCGCAGGTCGGCGTCCTTGTCCACGATGCAGGGGCTCTTGCCGCCGAGCTCCAAAACCATGGGTGTCAGATACTTGGCCTGGGCCGCCATCACGACCTTGGCGAGCGCCGGACTGCCGGTGAAGAAGACCAGATCGAAACGCGTGTCGAAGAGGACGGCGTTGACGGTCCGGTCACCCTGGACGACGGCGACATAGTCCTCCGGGAAGGTGTCGGCGATCATCTGCTCCAGCACCAATGAGACATGGGGAACGTAGGGTGAAGGCTTCAGCAGGGCCGTGCAGCCTGCGGCGATCGCACCGACCAGCGGACTGAGCAGCAACTGGACGGGATAGTTCCACGGGGAAACGATGAGCGCACGGCCCAGGGGCTCGCGCACGACGTAGCTGGCGGAGGGCATCCCGCTCACCGGCGTCCGGACCCGGCGCTTCCGGGCCCAGCGCCCGACGTGCTTCAGGGCGTCCCCGATCTCGCCGTAGACAAGGCCGATCTCGGTGATGAACGCTTCCTCGCGGGACTTGTGAAGGTCTTCCCAGAGGGCGTCGCAGAGGGCTTTTTCCCATTTCTGCAGACCGGCGCGGAGGGCCTTCAACTGCCGTTTGCGCCAGTCTATGTCGCGGGTGACGCCGCTCGCAAAGAAGGTCCGCTGCCTGCGGACCAGGTCTTCTATCCTTTCGGGAGATGTATTGCTTAAAGGCATGGGCTTGTGTGCTTTGTTTTGTTTGGGATTATTGCTAAATTTACAAAAATATCCTCAATCATGAACATTCCTCTGAAGCAAAACTGCAAATACGCGCTGCTGGTCCCCACCAGCATCGGTCTGCGCGTGACGCCCGAGGCCGGCCAGCCGGTCCACAGCAGCGACCTCTTCCATCTCCAGGCGACCAGCGCCGAGACCAATGTCGCGAGCATTTCCTCCTATCTCGGCCTGCCCGTCAAGGTCCTTACGACCTTCGTCAAGGGTAGCCCGTTCGCCCATTTCATCAAGGCTAACCTCCGCAGTCGCGGAATGGATTTCGAAGGTCCTGAAGTGGAGCAGGGAGGCCCCTGGGGCTACCGCCACCAGATCAACGTCGCCGACAGCGGCTACGGCAGCCGCGGACCCCGCGTCTGGAACGACCGCGCCGGGGAAGTGGGCCGCACCCTGGATGTCAAGGACTTCGACCTGGACCGCATCTTCGGCCAGGAAGGCGTGCAGATCATCCATCTGTCCGGCCTGATCGGCGCCTTGAGCCCGCAGACCAGCCGTTTCTGCCTGGAGCTGGCCCGCGCCGCCAAGAAGTATGGCACGCGCATCAGCTTCGACCTGAACTATCGCGCTTCCTTCTGGAAGGGCCGTGAGCAGGAGCTTCACGACATTTTCTCCGAGATCGCGAGCTACGCCGACATCCTGATCGGCAACGAGGAGGACTTCCAGCTCTGCCTGGGCATCGAAGGCCCGGAGGCGGGCGGCAAGGACATCGCGGCCAAGATCGACAGCTTCAAGGAGATGATACGCCGCGTCCGGGAGCACTATCCCAACGCCAAGGTCTACGGCACGACGCTGCGCCAGGTCAACCACACCAACAGCCACAACTGGGGCGCCATCCTGCTCGCCGGGGAAGACTGGACGGTCATTCCGCCGCGCGAGATCCACGTCCTGGACCGCATTGGCGGCGGCGACGGCTTCGTCGGCGGCTTGCTGTACGGCATCCTGAAGGGCTGGGAAGGCGAAAAGTGCGCCCAGTTCGGATGGGCCAGCGGCGCCCTGGCGACCACCTTCCTCACCGACTACGCCCAGCCGGCGGACGAGGAGCAGATCTGGAGCATCTGGCAGGGCAACGCACGCGTAAAGAGATAGAACCATGATGTATTTTGAAAGGGGGTCCAAGACGGATGTCATCACCGCCGCGGATACCCGGGCGATCCTGAAGCAGGTGTTCGACGCGATGGGCCCCAAGAAACGGGTGATGGCCATCCCGCCGGATTTCACGCGTTTCAATTCCTACGCCGGTCCCATCACCGAGATGATCTATGATTATTACGGGGACACGCTGACGGACGTGATGCCGGCCCTCGGCACGCATTCGCCGATGACTCCGGAGCAGATCAAGGCCATGTTCGGCCATCTCCCGGCGGACAAGGTGCGGGTCCACGACTGGCGCAACGATGTCGTCACCATCGGCACCGTGCCCGGTTCCTACGTCAAGGAGGTTTCCGAGGGCAAGCTCGACTATGAGATGAACGTCCAGGTCAACAAGTTGCTCCTGGATCCGTCTTTCGACCTGATCCTGTCGGTGGGCCAGGTCGTGCCTCACGAGGTGATCGGCATGGCCAATTATACCAAGAACATTTTCGTCGGCGTCGGCGGCTCGGATTTCATCAACAAGAGCCATTTCATCGGGGCCAGTTACGGCATGGAGCGCATCATGGGGCGCGCGAAGAGTCCGGTGCGCGACGTGTTCGAGTATGCGAAGGTGCATTACCTGAGCCAGGTTCCCATCGTGTATGTCCTGACGGTGCGGGCCAAGGATGAGGCCACGGGCGAAATGGTCACGCGGGGCTTGTTCATCGGGGATGATTTCGAGTGTTTCCGCAAGGCGGCGGAGTTGTCGCTGGAGACCAATTTCATCATGGTGGACCACGAGATGAAGAAGTGCATCGTGTATCTGGATCCTGAGGAGTTCAAGAGCACTTGGCTGGGCAATAAGGCGGTGTATCGCACGCGGATGGCGCTGGCTGATGACGGCGATCTGATCGTGTTGGCGCCGGCGTTGAAGGAGTTCGGTGAGGATAAGACGATCGACGGGTTGATCCGGAAGTATGGTTATAAGGGGACGCCGCATACGTTGGAGTGTACGGCGGCGAACCAGGATTTGCAGGATAATCTGGGGGCTTCGGCGCATTTGATTCATGGGTCGTCGGAGGGGCGTTTCCGGATCACGTATTGCCCTGGTCCTGACATGTCGAAAGAAGAGATTGAGGGCGTCGGTTTCCGGTATTGTCCTTATGAGGAGATGGTGGCGCGGTATCCGGTCGAGACTTTCAAGGACGGGTGGAACACGATGCCGGACGGCGAAGAGATCTATTATATTTCCAATCCGGCGCTCGGCCTCTGGGCCTATCCAGATAGATTCAATGATTAATCTAGGCCGGGAGGGAGCCGCAATTGCGGCATGCGATCGCTTCGCGACCCTATTCCGGGTGAATGCATGCCGCAACCGCGGTTCCCTCCCGACTCGAACGACTGTTGAATGAAAATCGTTTGTGACAATAAGATTCCGTTTTTGAAGGGGGTTTTGGAGCCTTATGCGGAAGTCGTGTACCTGCCGGGGAAGGAGACTACTCCGGAGGTGGTGCGGGATGCGGATGCGTTGATTACGCGGACGCGGACGATTTGCAATGAGGCGCTGCTGAAGGGGTCGAGGGTGAAGGTCATCGCTACGGCGACGATCGGGTTCGACCATATCGATACGGGGTGGTGCGAGGCGAACGGGATCGTTTGGAAGAATGCGCCGGGTTGCAATTCGTGGTCGGTGGAGCAGTACATCGCTTCGGTGCTGGTGACGCTGGCGCGGAATTACGGATTCGACTTATCCCGGAAGACGCTGGGTGTCGTGGGCGTGGGCAATGTGGGGAGCAAGGTGGCCCGGGTGGCTTCGCTGCTGGGGATGAAGGTTTTGCTCAACGATCCGCCGCGGGCGCGGCGGGAGGGCCCGGAGGCGTTCGTGAGCCTGGATGAGATCTGCGCGCAGAGCGACATCATCACGGTGCATGTCCCGCTCGAGAAGGAGGGCCCTGACGCGACCTGGCACTTGTTCGACCGGGCGCGGCTGTCTTCTCTCCGGCCGGACCAGATCCTGATCAATTCGTCACGGGGCCCGGTGGTGGACAATGCCGCGCTGAAGGATGTGCTCCAGGGTGGCGGCCTGTTGACCGCCGTGCTGGACGTGTGGGAAGGGGAACCGCAGCTCGATCCGGAGCTGGTGTGGGCCCTGGCGATATCCACGCCGCATATCGCCGGCTATTCCGCGGACGGCAAGGCCAACGGGACGACGATGAGCGTGCAGACCGTTTCGCGCGAGCTGGGACTGCCCCTGACCGACTGGGTCGCCACCGGCATCCCCGAGCCGGCGCAGGCGCTGACGTTCAAGGTCGATGCGGCGGGCAAGTCGATGCAGGAGGTCCTGACGGAGGCGATCCTCCACACCTACGACGTCTCGCAGGACAGCAACGCCCTGCGCGGCGCCCTGGACCAGTTCGAGAAGTTGCGCGGCGACTATCCGGTGCGCCGCGAATTCACCGCCTTCACCCTGCACCTGCAGGGGGGCACACCGGAGATGGCCGAGCGCCTGGCGAAGATAGGCTTCAAAGTGGAAATCATTTAAAATCAATTCAATATGAAAGCAAAATCGGATATCGGCCTGGTGGGCCTCGCCGTGATGGGCGAAAACCTCGTGCTCAACATGGAGAGCAAGGGATTCCAGGTCAGCGTGTTCAACCGCACGGTTGAGAAGGTGGACAAATTCATCACGGGCCGCGGCGCCGGCAAGAACATCGTCGGTACGCATTCGCTCGAAGAGCTGGTCGCTTCGCTGGAGAAGCCCCGCCGGGTATTCCTGATGGTCAAGGCGGGCCAGCCGGTCGACGACTTCATCGACAAGCTCATTCCGCTGATGGAGCCGGGCGACATCATTATCGACGGCGGCAATTCCCATTTCCCCGACACTGCGCGCCGCACGGCGTATGTGGAGAGCAAGGGCCTGCTGTACATCGGCACCGGCGTGTCCGGCGGCGAGGAAGGCGCCCTGAAGGGCCCTTCGATGATGCCCGGCGGATCGCCCGCGGCCTGGCCGGCGGTGAAGCCCATTTTCCAGGGCATCTGCGCTAAGGTGGCCGACGGCTCACCCTGCTGCGACTGGGTGGGTGAAGGCGGTGCCGGCCATTTCGTCAAGATGGTCCACAACGGCATCGAGTACGGCGACATCCAGCTGATCTGCGAATGCTACCAGATCATGAAGGACTACCTCGGCATGACCAACGAGGAGATGCACGAGACCTTCGCGGAATGGAACCGGGGCGACCTGGACAGCTATCTGATCGAGATCACCCGCGACATCCTCGCGAAGAAGGACGAGGACGGCAAGTATGTTCTGGACTACATTCTGGACACCGCCGGCCAGAAGGGCACCGGCAAGTGGACGGCGATCGCATCCCTGGACCAGGGCGTGCCGCTCACGCTGATCGGCGAGTCGGTTTTCGCCCGCTGCCTGTCGGCCCAGAAGGAGGAGCGCGTGGCCGCTTCGAAGGTGCTGGAAGGCCCGAAGGGCGTGAAGTTCACGGGCGACCGGGCCGCGTTCCTGGAGGACCTGCGCAAGGCGCTGTTCGCCGCGAAGGTGGTCTCTTATGCCCAGGGCTACACCCTGATGCGTTCGGCCGCCAAGGAGTACGGCTGGAACCTCAACTACGGCGGCATCGCCCTGATGTGGCGCGGCGGCTGCATCATCCGCAGCGTCTTCCTGGGCAAGATCAAGGAGGCCTTCGACAAGGATCCGAACCTGGCGAACCTGCTGTTGGACAGCTACTTCCAGGAGAAGATGGCCGAGTCCCAGCAGAGCTGGCGCAATGTCGTGGCGGCGGCGGTCGTGAGCGGCATCCCGGCACCCTGCCTCAGCGCTGCGCTGGAGTATTACGACGGCTATCGCTGCGACCGCCTGCCGGCGAACCTGCTGCAGGCGCAGCGCGACTATTTCGGTGCGCATACCTACGAGCGCACGGACAAGCCGCGCGGCGAGTTCTTCCACACCAACTGGACGGGCCACGGCGGCGACACGGTCGCCGGAACGTATA
>JAEEGH010004596.1_pt1 | contig 35286 bp, 48 predicted proteins | sample 9134181 | NCBI WGS metagenome assembly JAEEGH01 (sample SAMN16246544, study PRJNA631951) | gut metagenome | biome: gut microbiome; feature: rumen; material: DP-attached | host: Bos | place: Iran: Karaj | collected 2018-10
CACCCTTTCGGGCTCGCCCTGTGCGGCTGACGCCTCGTAGATGTCGCCAAGATGAAATGCTTCACGTATATCGTAATATAGGCTACACCTATACCAGGCGTTACGGTAGTGTTTCTTGAATTCTGCCGTCGGGTTCTTTAGGACGTAAAACGGCAGATATAGTGCAAGACGTGGATTTTCATAAAGAATATCTGCCAGTTCACTGTAGATGCGTTCCCTCTCATGTTCCTGGAGTCCATTAAATTCACCGACCGCCATGCTTAGTGCGGCGCAAATATCACGAGCTTTGTAGTTATGATTTTTAATTGCGAGATATTGTTCGGCGTTCATGATTCCGCTGATTATTGGATCCTCTTTCCAAACTTTATCGACAAAAGGCTCTTCTATGTGCAAGTTAAACCCTCCTTTCTCTTAAGGTGCATTGTAATTAACAACAGGTATGGTAATGTTATTATAACATAATCCGACACATTCGTCCAGTTTAGACAGTTGTGCCGCAACTCGTAGATTTACTTTCTTTAGCCAATCATGGGCGGCGTAGTATATGAGAGTGCCTTCTTCCATGTTGCTAAATCTATTCTGCGGCCTAGATATGCATATTTTACGCATATTTTCGTGGCTATCTCGCGTAGTCGCTCGTCATAGAATGCGCTATCTCCATCGATAGATTTAAGATTTCTGGTTTCAGGAGATAAATCCGCATAGGCACAAGGAAATCCCTTTTGCATTAATCTGCATTGAATTGTTGTCCTCTCGATACTAAATAGTGCTTGTGCTTGTTTTGGTTTGCTCATTTTGTAGTAGTGGCTTGCTGCCGCGTGTTGAGCGGCAATAGTTCCCCTTTTGTCTTCGCCAAGCCATGCGCCAAGTAAGATTAAATGCGAAACTAATTCTAGTTTTTGTGTTAGGTAATCATTCTTTAGTTTGCCGTGTTCTTTTTCGAACGTATATATTTTATGATTTCGATCATCATAAATGAAATAGTCGTAGTCGGAACCTGGACGACTGTAGCCCTTTAGTCTAGAACCTTGCAATATGAGGTGTTCGTGTTTTGAACTGGGCATTGGTACATCGATTTCTTGTTGATTTATGTTATTACTATATGGGCCAGCAGGATTACGTAAACTAAAGCTATCTCGGTCTATGCCGTAGTTTGCGGCTCGGTCTTTTAGCCATTTTTGGCGTTTTGTGGTTGTTTGTATTAGTTTTGGCGGCTTTGGGTATTCGGACTTTGCTTTATTGGCAATTTGCGTTATCCGCTCTAGCGTAGACCCGCTAATAATGCCCATTTGCTTGGCCGCTACGGCGCCATCTAGTATTCCCCAGATAGCAATAGAGTCATCGTTTTGGTATTTCTTTGCTAGTTTAATTAGTTCTTCAGTATTTAAGTATTCGTATTTTAGTAACCATGGTAGCAAATGCATGGCTTTTACAACATGGTTTGGTGCGCCGATGCTTGCTTCGGGCTCATAATAATCTCCGATATGAAACTCTTCTCTCGTGTCGCTCATTGGGCAGCAAGTTTGCCATGTTTTCAGGTAAGCTTTACGAAAATTGTTGGTTGCGTTTTTGAGAATGTAGAACGGAACAAATAAAGCTAGCCGTGGGTAATCCAAGAGCATTTCGGATAGCTTATAGTAAAAGTGTTCTTTGTCTGTATTTGCCATTTTTTCAAACTTTTCGGGCGGTAGGTTGAGTATCTCGCATACCTGATGGGCTATGGAATTGTGGCGCATTGTGGCTTCTTGTTGTTCTTTTGACAGGACCAGAAGCGCGAGCGAATCATTTTCGTAGATTGATTCGGAAAATAGTTTTGCAATAAACATAGTACGCCATAGTAACATTTTTATTGAGTAGTTTGCAAGTACTTTGTGTGAGATTTCGCGTCATTCTTTGAAAGACGTTCGTATTTATGATATAATATCGTCTTATAAGAATTTCTACTTTTTTGTTCCTTTACGTTCAGCTTCTTTTAGGAGGTGATTATTATGCCAAAGCTTGAATACTCTGGCCCGTCCATGTCCCCCATAGACTATGCTCTTCTGGAGCAACTTCGAACACGTAGCATCGTGGGGCCGCCGGAATGGTCGCCAAACGCAGCCGCTATCATCTATCTTGCGACTCAGTGTGGTCTTCCTGACTTAATTTATGGTAGTCTTCCATCCGTTTTAGACGGAGCCGTCCGTGCTGACGGGTATTGGCCTTGTGAAGACTACTATGTTATCAGCGAGTACTTGAAGGTGCCCGAATATGATTTCCTTTTCGCGAATATGCCGCATGTCAGTGCTGTTAATATCGTGAAGGGAGATTTTGATAAATTAAGGGAGAAAATGGAATATGATCTGCATGATGAAGTGCGTAAATTTTATGCCTTACTGCAGAATGGTCCTGATAAGGTAAGCTATCAGGATTATAATAAGTTTTCAGTGGTGGTATCCAATCTTTTCAGTGGCGGCCTTGCGCCGGCAGCTATCGCGATGTGCTTTGTATGTATGAAGATAAAGTACATCATCGAGTCAAAACAACTGCAAAACTGCGTTGCTGGGCTTAGTGATAACTCACAAGCTATTCTTAGTAAAAATATTTTCTCCCGAATTCCTGACAACTATGGCAAGCTTGAAGAAGATTTGCGCGGCGTTTTCGAAGGCGCCTACCGCTGCGGAAGATCTAATTGCCGGGACGATTATGCATTGAAGCTTATTGACAGAAGCTACGAGTCGCCCGTGTGGAATGTTCTACGCGTAGATTAAATAAAACTTTTGATTGTAGAAATTCATCTCAGCCCCCGAATGGGGGCTTTTTAATTTATTATTTTTAGGCGCGCTGAAGGAGCTTATGAGATTACGATTAGTTCCGAACCATTCTTGATGCCGGTATTACGGACCAAGTCGTTTTCGCGGTAAACCTTATATGTATATTTATCATACATCTTAATATCGCTACCTTCAGCAAAGGTGTTGTATTTTTCGCGGATTACTCTTAGCAGCAGATTCGAGACCTCGCCGATGGTCTTGTTTATTGGTATATATGCTTCGTATTCCTCTTCTATTTCGGGTATATGAAACTGCACGAGTATTTTATACTGCATTATTCGTCCTTATCCATCATAGCTTTTATTACGTCGTAATCGTCACCAGAGATAACGTAGCCGAGTCCTGGGAAATTATATTTATTATCCTCAGAGCGTACTTCTACGTCGAATAAGCTTTGGCTGTCGAGACCTTGACCGAGCCAGATGCCCCGTTTTACGTTTGCTTCTAAGTACCATTGTTCAACGGTTAGGTTGCGGATGCTGTCGTAATTGTCGACCAAAATAAATATGACTTTCTTGCTTTTTTGGAGATTATTAAATGCATTTTCAAATATTTCCACGCCGGCTGCTGATAGTATTTCTTTGAATTTGCCCGCACCGATAACTATATTAATGCCATAATCTTGCGAGTCGGTCCTTGTTAGAATGTCTTTCTCGAGGGCCGCGAATACTACATTTGGATCCTGTTCGAATTTTTGAATATCAAGGATTGGCTTGCGGAATATCTTGAGTAAGTCAATTACGCGCACTTTAACGTTGGATACTTTCGTCAATAATGAGGCTAATGCATACACGAAATTAATGTTTGCATTTATGTCTTTACTTGTGACTAAATGAATCTTTTGGGCCGAGAAGTCGTACGTTAAGAGATTCTTTTGATATAAGTCGACGCCTAGTGGTACGTTTGAAATATCTGAGACATGCTTAATGAGGTCGTTGCTTGTTATATCGTCTGGTATTTTGGCGAGCTGTTTAACTTTGCATTTGTAATATTCTACACATTGATCCGCGTAGGTCTTTATGGTTTGTAGCTCTGTTTCTTCGTCGTCAATCATTGCGGTTTGAAATTCGCAATAGGAATCCGTCGAGTCGGCATCGATCTTGCAGATGCCGCGACCAACGGCTTTCTTAGGAATTAGACCGCGTCGACAGTTCGTGAGCGACCTATATATAGTATCGTCAGCCAATTGCATTAAGATATAATGGTTGAAGTATTGCAGTATCCTACTACCGAATGCGCTAGTAGTATTTGCCGTCGCTATGAAAATTATTCCATATTTTGGCGCATCGCGAAATAGCTCATTGAATAAGCCTACTGCTCTCGAGAATAGCTCGCCGAAAATATCATAGTTATTTATTACAACTACTATTAGTCCCATTTTCTCTTTTTCTACACGGTTATAGTACTCAAAAGAGCCATTGTATTCAGAGAGTATTTTTTTGCGGTTCTCCATTTCGTCAGTTATTAGACTGAGTACTCCAGCTATTTTATCTGCTTCGCTTTGAAAGACCACTTCGCCCACTTGAGGAAACTTGGCGAATTTTCGCAGAGTTTCGGCGCCTAAATCTATGATATAATAGGCAATTTCTGCTGGGGTATGATCACAAATGCTGGACCATATTATTGTTGATAGTAGCTGGTCTATACTGCCATCTGGTTTGCCGGCTATGGCGATATTCCCGCCGGCTAAATCTATACGGAGTATATCTTGTTTCTGCAGTCGCGGCTCGTCATATTCGCCAATAATGGTATTATATGTGTATTTTCCACTTGGTTGGGCATTGTATTTTTCGCGCAAGTCCGCTAGAAGCATCTTCGGTTGGATATTTTTTAGCCACATTTGACGAGTATGGAGCTGCACCTTCTTGCTGATATCCGACAGGTAACCGACTATATTAAGCAACTGTTCGCCCTGGCTTTCTACTTTCACCTCGTCCTTCACGGTATTTACGACGTGGCCAATGTCATCAATTAGTTGAATAGAACCATCTATCTGCTTGCGCATAGAGTTTGATGGATAGTACTTAGCGCCAGCCCATGCTACTTGGCCGAGATTATAGTAATCGTCGTTACCAACCTGTAGATAGAAAGAGCCCACTTGCTTGAGATATGCGGCGTCTGGCTTTTTAATTACGTCATTTGAGTCGCTTCTATTCTGCACTTTTAACGCTACTCTGAACTTGGAGTTTGACCAGATTTGATCGTTGACGACACCGCTTGGTTTCTGGGTTGCCAATATTAAGTGTACTCCAAGCGAACGGCCGATGCGCGATGTTGACACTAGTTGATCCATGAAATCTGGCTGTTGCGATTTTAGCTCTGCAAACTCGTCACAGATAATAAATAGGTGCGACATTGGTTCAGACACTAATCCTTTGCGGTAGCACCCCTGGTATTTATAGATATCCATAGAGCCCTCTTTGAGCTTTTCGCGTGCATTGTTAAACATCGCCTGTCGACGCTTTAGTTCTGATTCAATCGCCGAAATTGAACGAAATATCTCAGATTTATCAAGGTTGGTAATCGTACCTGCCAGATGTGGCAACTTAATGCCAAGTTCTGCGTTTTCGAAACTCTTGGCAAGACCGCCACCTTTATAGTCGATTAAAACAAACTGGACTTCCTCGGGACTGTAGTTGACAGCTAGTGAGAGGATGAAAGTAATAATCCATTCCGACTTACCTGAACCAGTAGTGCCTGCGATTAATCCATGCGGGCCGTAAGCTTTTTCGTGTGCATCCATGCGGAAGCACTCATTATTTTGGTCGATCCCGATTGGTACGGAGAGGCTTAATGTAGGATCGTTGTTTTTCCATCGCGCTAAACTGTTTAGTTGCTCAACGCGTCCGCAATCATACATTTCTAGAAATGGCAAAGATTTAGGCAACTCAAATTTGCCACGTTCGGCCTTAACAGGAATGTTAGCTAGTTTGCGCGTACATGCTTTCATGTCAACTATGCCATTATTGAGGTCGGCTTTGAAGTTTATCTGTTTTTCGTTTTCGCCCGTGGTTAAGATAGCTGCGTAGTCTTTCGTGACGCTAATGAAATCTGCCGTTTCGCTAGGCAGCATCGATACGCTCTGCGCGGTAGCTATGATAGAGAAACCCAAGTTCCGCTTATAGTGTAGTACTTTGTTAATTAATGAGATATTCCTGACAGCCGACATGTCGTCAATAAAGAGAAGATAGTATGGTCGAAAATCGCGAAATGTCGACCAGCTTTCTTTTTTCTCGCCGTTATCTTCGAGCTTTTCTTCTTCATCGTTAGCCTTGCGTGCATCAAAAATCTTCTCTAGCTCTAAAGATATGGAGCTTAATTTTTCTATCGAGGTGGCGAAATAACGAACCGTACGCTCATTATTCCAGCAATGTGGCGCCGTCTTTAGATAGCTCCATTTTTCTGGCTCCGTAGTGAAGACTACTATCTTTAAATCCGTATATGAATAAAAAGTTAGCATCTGTAAGAAAATACTGTCCATAAATGGCTTCGTAAGTCCAGGCAGTCCCATTATGGCATCTATGATTTGGTTGGTAAAGTTATACGTTAGTGGTGCATTTTCTATATGAAGCGAGTCATCGACAACTTTCTTTAGCTCAACGAACAGCGGATCTTCATCGTCTAGACTGAAATGGTCCTCTGGCCTATTGATCATTATCTCTGTATCTACATTGCCCGTTCCGACGCGTACGCATAGGAAATCTTTATGCTCAATATTACGTTGCCATAACCTATTATTCTTCGTTTCAATTATTTGTGCACATTGCTCAATAGGGGGGTTGTTGTCTATTAGGACTTTGCTTTGATTGGCTTTTATTTGTTCTATTTCATTTTGTTTTTTAGCTAGATATTCGCGGTATTTCGTTTGGCGCTTTTCCTCGCGCTTTTTCAATTTTCTCTTATTGTAGCTTCGGGTTAGCGTTGGCCAAACGAGAGCGCCTATCATTGACACTGCCATTACGGTTATCGTAATACGTATTCTACCGGCGTTATTGCCTGATTGAGTAGAGAACATTATCATGGCCACAATCGATAGCGCTGAAGTTATTGCCATAGTTACCTGCGGGCCAACGGTAAGTATTGCTGGTAATTTTTCTTCGGTTCTTGGTGCTGGCGGTTCGTCTATTGTTACACTTGTAGGTTCAGTTATATAGTTGAAACGCGGCGTTTTATAGTAATAGTCGTTTTCGCTGAAGAATGGTGCATCGATGTCTGGGTCTGATTCATTTTTGCCTGCGTTTTTGGTCTCTCCGGCGCTCGCGTAGTCGATTTTAGTCGGAGACATCTTTGGGCCAATCTTGATTTTGTCGGTGGGGCTATTAATGATAATTGCATTATTCAATAAAATAATCTTGAGTCCAAAATAAAAGATAAAATCGCCGCATGCTAATCTTTTTTTGCCAACAATACGCTCTCTGGAGGCGAAGAAATTAGTTGATGTGGTCTCGGCCACCCAGCCATATAATGTCAGCGAGAGTTTAAGTAGGTCCTTGTTATTATTCTCTTGGTGGTAGTAAATATCACTTATTTCGCTGCTACCGACTAGAAACTCCCTCGGAGCTTTATATATTTCTCGTTGTTGATAATAGCTTTCGGTGCCTACAACATAGAATGTCTCATGAGTTTTCTTGGAGACAATTGTGTGCGTTTGGTATAACTGTAGTTTAAATGAGTCGCCAATCGCCTCTGGGCTATGAAATTCGTCCGTTAGCTGTATGGTCCAACTGTCGTAGTCTGATATTACGTTTCCGAGAGTTTTGCCGTCAACATTCAGAGGATACATACTGCTAGCCGCAGGTAATAGCTCCTCAACAAAATTCGATTTGTTGTTGAAAACGTGTATTATCATCGTCTGTGTGACCCTGGACTCAATATCAGAATTCTGCCCACCTTTTTACATAAGTATTATGTTTTATTATATTCCTTTTAAGTTAAAGTAGCAATTAGCTATTTCAGTGCTCAGCTATGCTTGACTTTTGCGAGCATCTGTGCTATAATTAGATTATATTTGTTGCTATAGTATGCAAAGAACATTAGGAGGAAAAAGTTATGAAAAAGTTCAAACTTTCAACTGCAACTATTGTGGCTCTGATCATTGGCGTGATCATCGGCGGTATTGGAGTGTTCTACTTCATGACCAGGCCTGCTCCCGAACCGAAAGGACAGACTGCACCGGAAGTCGTTGCTGAAGCTCAGGAACCTGAGGCTGAAAAGCCCGAAGACGCCGTCCAGGAGGAGATTGTATCTGAGCCGATCCAGCAGGAAACGACGGAAGAGTCCGAGCCCGAGACTAAGACTGAGGAGCCCGAGACTGTCAAAGAGGCAGAGGGCACGCATGATCTTCAGTCACTTGAGGGCAAAGTTATCATCATGCTGAACGCTTACGAGGGTTATGCGTATGCGCCCGAAGACGCAGCAAAGATCCGCGAAGGTATTCTGCAGGACGACGACTCCAAATGGGCGGAAACGTTCATTGCGGCCTATGATGGTGAGGGGCTCCCTTCATCCGACCTCGACGCGACCATCTACAGCACCAACGGTAATTTCAAGTTTGATCTCGGCGGCACTGCGATCGTATATATTCTGCCGTACCACGAGCCCACTTGGGCGGCCGTACTGGAGCTCAAAAGACAGAGCGTTTCGGCGAATGCGTATGAGTGCGAATACGGTAAAGTAACCGCCTACGTTGTTCGTTAATTGTTCCCTCGGTGGGTTTCCTCGGTGGCACTAGCCACAAACCCCGTCCTAGTCAGGACGGGGTTTTTCTTTCATCTTCTTTATTAGCCGAGTTTGGTGGCGGAAGTGGTTGCATATTGCCTACTTCGGGCGTAGGAAGCGGATACTCGGCGTTCTTATTATTGAACACGTCTGGCAAAACGGTACCTTCATCATTAGTTTCAACTTCTTCGATTTCGTCGGGTTCAAGTTCTTCGTGCTTGACAGTAAAAGCTTCGTCAGAATCTTTGGCTAGCCTAGATTGAGTCTCTTCGATGCCATCTTGAGCTTCAGCGTTATCCGTATCGGTAGTAGAACTAGACATGCTGTCGCCCTCCTGTTTGTCGGCCGGTTCCTCAGCCCCCTCATCTTCGCGTGGGGTTTTGTCATGTTCTAGATATATTTCCGTATCGTTCATTTGTATATTTATAATATTCTGCGTATTCTTTTGTCAATCTTCGGTTTTTTGATTTGTTTTATTTTTTTAGAAGACGTGTCACTGAATTCGCTGAAATCTTGATCGGCCGATTCAATTTCTTTCGTTATCTTCTCTAATCTGTTTTGAAAATCATTGATTTTATCATCCAGACTTTTTAAATAATCCCTTCTTGAGTAGCGGTGAGGAACGTCTAGATCTGAGTTTGCTTTAGCATCGCTAATTGAGCGATGGCAGTCGACTACTATTGCTCTTATGTCAAAAGATAACAAGCCATGGCTTGGGTAACTTAGTTTAGTCATCTACTTTATCCCTATTATTCTGATAAATAATGTCATCTAGTCGGCGCGATTCGACTTTTAGTTCGTAGCCAATTTCTTTTATTCTTTCCACTAGCCTATCGTACTGACTCTTCTCGTTTGCTGCTATTTTGAAATAAATTTCTGCCTTGCCCCCAACCCATTCGTTGGATCGTTTTGGCACATCAGATAGTCGTTCAAAGAATGCGTTGAACTCTTTTTTTAAATCGTCCGCCAAGAGCAGTAGTTTTCTTGACTCGTCTTCGATTTCCGATGTATCGGCAAATGAAACTGTATTCATGCGTTAGTCATCCTCCTCTTCTTCCTCTTCCAGTCTATCTATTTCATCATACGAGTCGTCGATTGCACTATTAATGCTAGGAATTATAGTGTTACGCAGATAGTCTGCAGTTTCTCGCATGTCTCGACCGAGAATATCGATGCGACCTGATATCTTTGCCGCTACGTTATTAACTTTAAAGCTGCTAGCTATCTCATTCTCAAGCTTGATCGAGCCCCTAGAGGCGCGTTCCAACTGTTCGCAAATACGTAGAATTTTTTCTTTTAGGCTGCGATATCTGCGTATGTCGTCTCGATATTCTCCGATCGATGCCATTTTTTACTGTGCTCCGCCAGCCGTAGGATTAGGTATCTCGGCAACTTCGTCAATTTTTATATTACTAATTTGCTCTCTTATTTTTCCCGCATCGTTATCGAGGTCTCCTGCAATGGAGGTAGATGCATTTATCCATTTGTTTCTAGCCTCTATTAGGAAGGAGACTTCCTGATCAATTGAGCCAACATAAGCGAGACTTAGCTCCTTTACGGCGGTAAAGAATTCTTGTACTTTATCCGCAACTATGCCTCTCAGCGCACCTTTTATTACTGCTGATTTATCCTCCATCTCTCCAAGTATTTTATTTACATCTGACTTATAGTTATCGACCGCCGTTCTAAATGTATCCACCTTTGTCGAATTCATGCTGGCTACGTCTTGTCCGTAAGAAGCTACCCCTCCACCAGCAAACCAGCTATTCGTTTTAACCTGGCCAATAATCTCCGTAAGTGATTGCGATCCGGTCTCTACTTGATCTTTAAATACGTTAGTTATATTTCCGCTTAAGTCGCCTGATATATCATTAATTGCCATCTATCTATCCTCCTATTATGCCGCATTTCTTTCTTCGACTAGTTTTTCGTCTATTCTTCCTACTTCTTGGCCAACTTGATTCACTTCAGACTCGAGTGCTGTGTAGAGGGCAGTAAGCGCATTCTGTATTATAGTTATATCATTTTGCATGTTGGTTTTGAATGTATCTGCGGATTGACCGTTCCAAATAGTATCAATTGCGGTATCGAGACTTTTCTTCTTGTCGCCAAGCTCAGTGCTTGCCTTCTCGATTACGTTTGCCTTAATGTCTGCCAATAAGCTTTCTATACCAGCCTTGCTATATCCAAGGTCTGCGTCCGCGACAAAACCTCCGCCAACAGCGGAGCCGTCTGCGTGTACTGCATTTGTCATTTTTAAATGCTCTCCTTTTTAGTTAGTGAAAAATCATTATTATCAAGTTTTGCTATTTGTTCTGCCGTAAATTCCTGGAATAAACCTGCTAAATACTGATCGTTCTCGCGCATCTTATGAATTAATGTCGTAAAATCATCAGCATATGATTTAATGTTTTCTTTAGCAATGGAGAAAGATGAGTGCAGTTCCTTAGCGTAGCTTGAAATTCTATCGCTAGGTTCGCCGGCGTAAACCAATTGTAGCCTTTCGAAACAAGCGTCAACCTTCTCGAATAAATCAGAGATGCGATCGCGATACCTGATTACTTCGAGGCTAAGCTCATTTAGCTCCCTTTCTTTTATTCCAGCTCTAACGTCGTCCATAGTATGTTATTTTCTTTTTTCATAAGCCATCATGGAATGACGGCGTTGCTATTTTTGACCTCCTTTCTTACATGATTTTAACATAAGATTACACAAAAGGTATACCTTTCAAATAATCGTAACAACAAAAATATCCCCCGTAGAGGATATTTTTGCATTCAGGCCGCAATATTACCAAACTCGAACAAGTATTTCTCCACCAAGTTTATTCTTGACGGCTTCTTGGCCAGTCATAATACCCTTGCTGGTTGAAATCAATACGGTACCGCGACCAGATTTGACTTTCGGAATCTCGTTCACGCCAGTATAGATACGGCGACCTGGAGTAGAAACCTTGGAAATCTCATTAATGCGAGCGTTTTCGCCTTCGTTATTGATAACAATATGAAGGATGCCGCGCGGTTGAGCTTCTTCGATTTCGACTTTTTCGAGATAATTTATCTTCTGCAGCTTGTCGGCAACAGCAAATTTGAGTTTGCTGGTAGGGACACGAATTTCGGTCTTGCCGACTGCGATTGCGTTACGGATACGGGTAAGCAAGTCAGCTACAGGATCGGTTGTTTGAATAGACATATCTTCTCCTTTCCTACCAACTACTCTTTGTTACGCCAGGGATTTCACCCTTGCTTGCTTTTTCGCGGAAATTAATACGGCTGAGGCCGAAACGGCGCATGTAGCCACGTGGGCGGCCGTCTAGCATATCGCGGTTCTTAAGGCGAGTTGGGCTGGAGTTGCGTGGCAACTTTTGTAGACCTTCGAGGTCGCCAGCGGCCTTAAGCTCTGCGCGCTTTTCAGCGTATTTTTCGTACATTTTGCGGCGTTTTTCGTCACGAAGGACGGCAGACTTCTTAGCCATACTACTTTGCCTCCTTCTCAAACGGCATGCCGAATTTTTCTAACAATTTCATGCTCCCTTCGCGTGAACCGTTTTTAATTACAAATGTGATTTCAAGGCCATGAAGGACAGCTGCGTCTTCGAAAGAAATTTCTGGGAAGACGGTCTGTTCTTTGAGACCAAGGTTATAGTTGCCCTGAGCATCGAAGGCCTTGCGGCTGACGCCGTGGAAATCGCGCACATGCGGCAATGCGATATTGATTAGACGATCAACAAATTCGTACATTTTATCATTGCGCAAAGTGGTCATATAGCCAACTGGTGCGCCCATGCCTTTACGAATTTTGAATTGAGCGATTGATTTTTTAGCCAAACGGCTTGTTACTGCTTGACCTGTAATCTTAGTTAAGGTAAGCTCTACGGTCTCCGTGAAGCGTTTATCTTCACGTTTTTTACCAACACCAGAAGTGACCATTACTTTTTCTAGTTTTGGTACTTGGTTGATATTGTCGAGACCTAGTTCTTTTTGTAGTGCCTTTGCAATCTCTTTGTTATAAAGAGTCTTGAGGCGTGCTTCATATTTAGTTTCGGCCATTATTTAATCTCCCGGTTATTTGCTTGGCGGGCGATGCGAACGGTTTTGCCGTCCTTGTCTTTGCCGTAGCCGACGCGGCTGGTATCGCCAGACTTTGTGTCAATTACGAGCGCGACATTACTTGCATCGATGCCGACTTGAATATCTTTTTTACCACCTTGGCGATACATATTTGCACGCATGTGGCGGGTGCGGTTGCCTACACCCTCAATATATACTTTATTATTTGCCGGTTCGACCTTGACAACTTTGCCGGTCGTACCTTTGTTGGCACCGGATATAATTTTTACGGTGTCACCAGTTTTAATACGTACACCCATTATAGTACCTCCGGAGCTAAGCTAATAATCTTTGCGTAGCCAAGGTCGCGTAGTTCGCGTGGAACTGGACCAAAGACGCGGGTACCTTTAGGTGTTTTGTCGTCGTTGACGAGAACGGCCGCATTGTCATCAAAGCGGATCGTTGATCCATCAGGACGGCGAATGGTTGCGCGCGTACGAACAATCACGGCACGAACGACGGCTTTTTTCTTGACGTTGCCAGTTGGGGATGCTTCCTTAACTGAGCAAGTCACAATGTCGCCCACGTGCGCATATCGAGCGCGAGTGCCGCCGAGAACACGGATAACGCCAAGCTCCTTGGCACCGCTGTTGTCGGCAACTTTCAAACGGGTTTCTTGTTGAATCATTTATTATTTCTCCTCTTTCTCGTCACTTTCGACCTGAGTGACTTCTTCTTTAAGCTCAACTTTACCATGGCTCTTCTCGATAACTTTTACGAGAGTCCAGGTTTTGGTCTTGCTGATTGGGCGACTTTCGGCAATCATGACGATATCGCCTTCATGAGCAGCATTCTTTTCATCGTGAGCGGTATACTTACGGGTTTTGGAGTACTGCTTCTTGTAGAGTGGATGCGTCTCACGAGAGGTGATTTCGACAGTAATTGTCTTATCGCGCTTGTCGGAGGACACTACTCCTGTAAGTGTGCGTGCCATTACTTATCTCCTTCCGTGGCGTTAATTTGCGTTAATATGCGAGCAATTTCTTTTTTGATAGCTTTAATACGGTGTGGGTTCTGAAGTGTCGAACCAAGACCTTGCTGTGCAATAAGAAGTTCTTCGCGTTTTGCTTTTAGTTGCTCATCCAATGGAAGCTTGCTAACAGTCTTTGCTTCTTTGACGGTTTTCTTATCTGCCATTTTAGAGCTCCCCCTTCTTTACGATTTTGCAGCGGACTGGAAGCTTATGAGAGGCGAGGCGGAGAGCTTCGCGTGCTTGTGCTTCAGTAACGTCCGCGATTTCGAACATAACGGTGCCAGCTTTTACCTTAGCAACGTGGAACTGTGGCTCGCCTTTGCCGCTACCCATCTTGACATCAAGTGGTTTCTTGGTGACTGGAGTGTGCGGAAAGATGCGAATCCAGATTTTACCACCACGTTTAACGTAGCGGGTAATCGCCTGGCGGGCTGCCTCGATTTGGCGGCCATTAATGCGCTCATTATCAAGGCTCATGAGGCCAAATTCGCCAAATGCTACATAGTTGCAGCGGCTAGCTTTACCTTCGTTTTTGCCTTTGCGAACCTTGCGGTGCGCTTCTTTGCGTGGTTGACTAAGTGCCATAATTTATTTCTCCCCCTTATAGATCCAAACTTTAACACCTACGATGCCAGCGATGGTCTGAGCGTGCTCGACGTAGAAATCAATATCTGCGCGGAGAGTATGTAGAGGAACTGAACCTTCAATAAATTTCTCACGGCGCGACATTTCTGCACCATTCAAACGACCAGCTACCTCAACGCGAATTCCTTTGGCACCTGCATTCATGGTAGATGAACATGCCATTTTGACGGCGCGGCGGAAGTTCATACGCTTACCAAGCTGAAAACCGATGTTTTCGGCAACGAGCTTTGCGCTGAGTTCTGGCTTTTTTACTTCCTCGACGTTAATGCGAAGAGGAGCGCTAGTAACTTTCTCGAGTTCTTTCTTGAGCTCGTTGATGCCGGCACCTTGCTTACCGATTACGGCACCAGCTTTGGCGGTGCGAATGGTAATAGTAGTAAGGTTTGGGCTGCGCTCAATACCGATACGATCGATAGTTGGGCGGCTCTTGAAGCGGTTCTCGATAACTTCACGGATTTTGACATCTTCGATGAGCCAATTCTTGAAGTCAGCCTTGCGGGAGAACCACTTGCTGCTCCAGTTCTTGTTGACCTGGAGGCGGTAGCTTACTGGGTTTACTTTCTGACCCATTTACTTTTTCTCCTTTTCTTCTTTCTTGTCTGCCTTTGAATCAGCTTTTTTCTCAGCAGTCTTCTTTACTTTTTCTTCGCCTACGACCTCAACGAAGATGTTGGATGAAATCTTTTCATAAGGCAATGCGCGACCGCGGCTAGCTGGAACATAGCGGCGCATACGAGTACCGGCTGTCACCGAAATACGGTTGATAGCGATAGTCTTGGAGTCGATGCTACCACTTTGCAATAGGTTAGCTGTGGCGGATTCGATTGCTTTGCGAACAGCCTTTGCGGCGCGACGTGGAGTATTCTCGAGAATAATCACAGCGTCGGCGACATAGCGATCGCGGACCAAGCTAGCAACAATGCTAACTTTGCGCGGTTGGCCGTCTACGCCTTTAATATATGCATGTGCAGTTTTAGTGGCCATAGATTATGCCCCCTTCTTTGCTGCAGCTTCAGCGGCTTTCTTGCCGCCATGGCGCTTAAATTTACGAGTTGGCGCAAATTCGCCGAGCTTATGGCCAACCATGTTCTCAGTTACGAACACTGGCACATGGACGCGACCGTTATGCACGGCAATAGTGCGACCAACCATCTCTGGGCTGATAGTAGATTCGCGAGCCCAGGTCTTGATAATAGTGCGGTCTTCAGCGGAAAGCGCTTCGATTTTTTTCTGAAGCTTAGCGTCCACATAAAGGCCCTTTTTAAGAGATCTAGACATAGACTATTTCCTCTTTCCTTCATGACGACTGCGGACAATCATCTTGTTAGTTTTCTTATTGTGACGAGTACGATAACCCAAGGTGAGTTGGCCCCATGGTGTGCGTGGAGCTTTACCTGAGCCGTGACGGCCACCGTCACCACCACCGTGAGGGTGATCGCAGGCGTTCATGACAACACCGCGGACGGTTGGGCGAATGCCCTTGCGGCGCTTACGGCCGGCTGAACCGATCTTGATGTTTTGATGTTGAACGTTGCCTACGGTACCGATGCTTGCCTCGCAAGTAGTTAACACTTTGCGAACTTCACCAGATGGCATACGAAGAGTGGCATAACCATTCTCTTTAGCCATGAGCTGAGCGGAAGCACCAGCGGCGCGGACCATTTGGGCACCTTTGCCTGGGGTTAATTCAATTGCGTAAACCTGAGTACCAACTGGGATTTGCTCAAGAGACATACGGTTGGAAGCTTCAATTGGAGCTTCGTCGCCGGTTTTAATCTCGGCACCTTTTGCCATGTTGGTATCGGCGAGAATATAGTAGTATACACCGTTCTGGTCTTTGACACGAGCAATACGCGCGCTGCGGTTTGGATCGTATTCGATCTCTTCAATCTTTAGGGTAAGACCCGCTGGAAGATTGTGAGTCAAAATACGATAGTGGCGTTTGACGCCGCCGCCACGATGGCGAACCGTAATGCGACCGGAGTTGTTTTTACCGGCTTGTTGTTTTTTGCTCTTTACCAAGCTTTTGAGTGGCTTACGGGTTGTAATTTGATCAAAATCTTGGGTTGTTTTCTGACGTTGAGCCGGCGTAGTTGGGCGATATGCTTTAATAGCCATTATTTATCCCCTTTCTTGTCGGATTTCTTGTCGTCAGCTTCTGCTACTGGCTCCTCGTCGAAGATTTTGATTTTATCGCCGTCCTTCAAGGTAACAAAAGCGATTTTCTTGTCTTGACGATAAGTTGTACCAGGATAGGCATGCTTACCACGGCTGAAGCGAGTTGCTTTACCTTTGCGCACGCTGATACGAACGGAAGTGACTGTTACGTTAAATTGTTCGGAAACCTGTTTTGCGACGGCTTGTTTGCTAGCATCGTTAGGAACGACGAACATATAGCCACGCTTGGTTTGCTCATGATAGGCTTTTTCGGTTGCGATAGGACGAATTAACATTATGCGTTCTCCTTTCCGATAAGCCAGTTTTCGATTTGCTCGAGAGCAGCTTCAACGATGATGATTTGGTCAGCGTTAAGAATATCGAAAACATTTAGATAAGTTGGGCGGACGACCTTGAGATTAGCGATATTATTAGTAGCGCGAAGAATCTCGTCGGTTTTCTCAGGAACTACAAGGAGGTAGTTCTTACCAGCTTCTAATTTTAGTTCTTTGACTGCATCTTTAGTTTTGCCGCTCTTTGCGTCAAATTTTGCAATCGTTATGACAGCCTTGTCAGTATTTTGCATACTGAGGGCCTGGCGTACAGCGAGGAGCTTGCTGCTCTTGCTGATTTTCTTGGTGAAGTTCTCTTCGCCAGTGCGACCGAAAGCTACACCACCATGGCGCCAAATTGGGTTGCGGGTGCTACCAAAGCGTGCACGACCGGTGCCTTTTTGCTTCCATGGCTTCTTGCCGCCACCGCGGACTTCGCCACGCTTAAGAGTCTTAGCGTGAGAGCTGCGAGAGTTTGCAAGATAGGTATCATAAGCTAGTTTGACAAGCTCATGATTATCGACGGAAAGACCAAATACGTCTTTATTCAATTTTGCTTCTGCCATATTAGTCCTTTCCCTCCACCATTACGAGACCTTTATTTGGACCAGGCACTGCGCCTTTGAGACCAATAAGGTTGTGGTCGGTGTCGATATAGGAGACAACGAGGTTTTTGACGGTTACACGGTCATGACCCATGCGACCAGCCATCTTCTTGCCCTTGAAGACCTTCTGGGGATACATGGAACCAATGGAACCAACCTTGCGAATGTCGCCTTTGAAACCGTGCGTGTTACGAGATTCCAGGAAGTTGTGGCGCTTAACGGTACCGGCAAAGCCCTTACCTTTGCTCGTACCTGTAACTTGGACCTTATCGCCAAGCGTAAAGCTAGCGACGGTGATTTCGCTACCAAGCGTGACACCTTCTGGGATGTTCTCGACGCGGAATTCACGGATGTGTTTAGGGTTGATATCTTTTCCGGATTTTTTGACGTGTCCGGACACGGCCTTGCTCAGATTCTTACCCTGACCATATGCCAATTGCACAGCGCTATAGCCGTCTTTTTCGACAGACTTAGTCTGAGTCACCGTGCACGGGCCGGCTTGGAGGATAGTTACAGGTGTAACTACACCATCTTCACCGATGATCTGGGTCATACCAATCTTGGTGCCGAGGATGATTTTCATCTGTGGGCGTCCTTTCCCATTAAAATCGATTGGCTTGTGAGTGGTCTCCGTCAATTGACGGACCAGTACCTCTTGCGCCAATGCGACCGTTACGTTGATAATATACGGGATGTATTTTATCACAGTCTACCCCTGATTGTCAAATAGATTTTCAGATTAAAAAGGGCCCCGCTTATGCAGGGCTGGTTTCACCTCGAGGTTGGCCGGTTATCTCCTTTGGCATTGTTCCGTGATATGAGCAGCCATCATGTCGGCCGTGTGGGCGAATAAAACGTTCGGACATAAATGAATAGCATCCGTAAAAAGATTCTGTTCTTCTTTATTGCCAAATGCACCCATATGGTACCTGATGCAGAGCTTTTCCTCCTCTGTCAGATCCATGATTTGTGATGCCAGAATTACACTCTTGTCGCCATGGCCCTTCAGCGGAGACTCTTGATTATTCTTGAAATACGCATTGCCGTCCTCGTCATACATCAGTACATATTCGTCAGCCTTACATAAATCATGCAACATACCAATGCGCGCGGGCGAGTACGGTGAACTCCAGTGAAGATTCAGTTTTTCCGTTAAATACTGCAAGTGCTCTGTTACAAGTACGGAATGATCAAATAGCCCTCCCGGATAGGCGCCCTGAAACACCTTGCTTGCTGGCGCCTCAAAGAAACCCAACTTCATTAAAGCGTTTCCGCAGCCAGGGCAACCAATTTGTTGCTCGTATACTCTCATAAAGCTTTTGTATCTTTCTGACGCGGCCTCAGTCATTTTTTATCACCTCTCTTTTCTAATGTGCCAATCAGTTGTTCTTTGTATAGAATAGCATGGTTGACTAAAATTGTACGCTCACAGAGAATACCCCTTTTGGCACAATTACCTGTGTTCTAGCATGAAAAACGCCCCTCTTGCGAGAGGCATGGTGATAGCCATACCTTGTGACGATATGGCGAATGGTTAAAGATCCGCTACCTTACCTTGAATAGGTATTGACGAATGCCTTGAGGCTGGCGACGAGCTCGAACCACCTATTATTATTCTCGACCATTCTGGGGCGTTTTCTGCCCCTTACGTAAGGGCCTTGATCAGCGATGGCGACATAGTCGTCATGTAGTGCGGTAACATTCTCAAGATTGCGCACTGCCGCTTCGTACTCTCTTGAGCCTTTCTGAGCATAGTTCAGGCTCTGTCTGAGCACATACGAGATCGTGCTCATAAGTACAATACGCTCATGAAAACGCCTCGAGAACGCCCAGACTTGATGCCTGTTTGCCTCATCATATCTGTCGAGTCGTTCAGCGATACCGGTAAGGCAAGAGCGAAATTCAGGACTCTCCATATGTCTATCACCTCCTAAAGTACTTCACATCATCTGTGACAAAAGATTAACTGATTATAGCACAATTATTCCGGATTGTCAACGTACCACATATTATAAAAAGAGCGCCCTTACGGACGCTCGAGTTGTCAGTACACGCTAGGTAAGCTTTGTGAATTCTGCATTACGTCGATAAGCTGCTGCATGATCATCTCGCTCCCCACTTCTGCTTCGACCTCAATACCATTAAAGTCGACTCCGCTAGCCTTGCGAGCGAGCGAACGGAGCAATTCGTCAAGCATTCTGAGCTTTTCGTTATTCTTTTCAATGGCAACTTTGGAGAATGTTAAGAACATGCTATCGTCCGGAGTGGCAATATATTGGTTGATAGCTGCTCTGCAGTTATCGCTGATTTCCTCCAACACCATTTTGGGGAGTGAATCTATGCCGTCCTGAATACCCCCCATGCCGTTCATCGTGATCAACTCCTCCAAACGCCTCTTGCGCTCTTCTACTTGGTCAAGCTGATGGAGCATAGCCGAAGCGTTGCGGCCACTATTGCCGTTGCTTTCCTCCCTGATTCGTTCGAGGTATTTACGAACCCCTTCGGGCTCCAGGAGTTTGGCATATTCTTTGTCCCTGTCCGCCTTGGCTCGCTCTTCTTCCAACTCTTTCAGTGTCCTTTTGTGAGTGAGAATCATGCCTACCAGGGAAGCTCCCAGCACGGCCCACAAGTAGTTGGTCACGCTACGCCATGGCACGTCGCCTATGTTCCTCACAAGAAAACCCTTGCCTAAGTGAAGTATCACGATTGCAGCAAGGGAAATCAGAAACAGTCTCGAAATGATACGCGTAAATCGCTTCAACGATTTCACCTCCTTTTTTGTGTACGCTTTAAAACAACAAAACCTACGCGAAGCATAGGCATCATGTATTGATTATACACTAATATTTATGGTTTGTCAAATGCATATTCGCATGAAAAAAGAGGCACGCGTGCCTCTTTTGGGGTCGCCGCCTCAGGTACTCAGTGCGTTCAGCAGAGTATCTAATGCGATGTCGCTCCAGTTTCTTTTTGCGCTTTTTATTTGCCTTTCCGCCTCTGAAATAGCATCGATCTGGCTCTGGCAGGCGGCGATATTAGTTTCAACTATCGCTTTCATCTGAAGTGCCTGTATCCTCGACAAAGTCAGCGACTCTGCTTTCAGAGGTGAAAGTTCTCCATTTGCCTGTACCGTTAAATTGTCGATCTCTTCAATGTCCGACACGATGTCTTTTTTGATTTGGGCATAGCTAACTAGAGCTAATCTCAGAGGTACACTTGTGGCTCTCAGCTCCTGCAGGAATACTTTCATTTCAAGCTTGATATCGTCTGAACCCAGTTCTTGCCTCAAGCTTCTCGTAAGATCCTCAGGATTCTTTATCTTACCCATTCGATTTGGATATTCAGCAATCCTGCGCTGGACGGCGTCTATTCTTTCTATAAGGTTCATACAAACACCTCCCCATGGTTTGTTCCATATATTATAACATATTTGAGTTATATAACAAGTAATTAAGGGGTAGAAAAAAGGCCCCTCGATAGAGGGGCCAGGCGGCTACCATGTGTAGCCCATTGCCCAAAGCGCAGAATTGATCGGGTCGTACTCGATGTCCGCGCGCGTGCAATCGTCTGGAGCGGAGAAGTATCCCTAGATGCCCGCCTCAACGAGCATTTCCATGACTTCTGGATCGAAACCTTCGACTTCCTTTGCGCAGTAGGCTTCCTTGTCGATCTCATCAAGAGACACTTCGTCGGTCTCAAGGAAGTACTCGCCAGGTTTATTCGCAAACAGATAGACTTTCATTATTGCTCCCCCTTTCAATGTGCAAGCTTAGTATGTTTGTATTATATCACAGATTAGGCGTTTCGTCAATATCGGCCGAAAGATTTTCCCTGCTAAGCTCTAGGCCCACAGACTTCAGCAATCCACCTATTTGCACATTCTCTCTCGAAAATGCCTCCGGGTCAAAGAATACTCCCTTATAGTACCGACCATCGAAATGCCAAAACTGTTGTTCATATTCTCCAACACATCGCATGAGGTCGTCTTTGGATATATCAAAGCCCAAGCAGGCATGTCCATCTTTTCTTGTCTCAAAATACGCCGCCTTCAACCTATCGCAATATTGCCTGATGTCTTGATACGTAATCCCTTCGTCGCCAGCACCTTTTGCTAATAGTGCATAAGTCAAGATTACCGGAGTCCTAAAAATCAAAGCCATTCTTACCACCTCCTAACATTAATATAGATTGGCCTCAGGCTGATTATATCATAAACACCAAAAAATCCCCTTGTGGGGATCTTTTGTGATGATTCTTGATTACATCTTGATTTCTGCATCAACGCCAGCCGGCAAAGAGAGGTTCTGCAATGCATCAATCGTCTTTGGCGTAGCGTTGATAACGTCGATGAGGCGCTTATGAACTTTCATTTCGAAAGCTTCGCCGCCAGTCTTGTAAACGTGTGGGCTTTTTACGACGGTAAAGGTAGAGCGCTTGGTTGGTAGCGGAACTGGACCACTTACCTGTGCACCGGTGCGGATTGCCGTGTCTACGATTTGTTTTGCGCTAGCATCGATTAGGCGATGATCATACGCTTTAAGGCGAATACGGATGGTGAGACCGTCATTCTTTTCTGCCATTTTATATTCCTTTCTGCTTTTCGCATAACCTCAGATTGCATCTAGACGTGCAGTCTATGAGTTTTTGCGAAACAATATTTAGTTAATGCTTTAATATTATATCAAAGATTGTGTTATCTGTCAATCTATATCTAGATTCCAAGGACAGGAATACATAGAAACATAATGCCGAATACAATTAAACCCAAAGCAGGAATTACCTTGACTAACGTAAAATTAGCCCTTCGCTCTTTTGGGTCGTAATAATTTTGGGGATTTTTTGGGTCAATGAGAATCTCTCGCGCTTCTCCAACCTGAGTATCGCAAACGTTCGAATAGACGTGCGGCTCTAGCTCTATTGCCTGACCGTTATATAGTATTTCGAATACGGGCGCTTTTATGGCAAAATCAAGGCTTCCTTCGTTTCCGATAGACACAACTTTTTCAACTACGTCTGCTTCGTTGGTTATGCGTACGCAGTGCGCGATTACGCGTTCGGTGCATTCTCTATGCCCCTTACGGCTAGACAATGCCGCCGAAATCAGAATGGTAATTCCTATAGCGATGGAGGCTATGCCGAATAGTATAAATGGTATGTATTCTTCTTGCATGGTTTATTCTAGAATATTATCCTCATGAGTATTATTAGAATAATGATTAGCCCCGCGCCCATTAAGGCATAGCAAGCGTAAAGAGTCTTCTTGTCTACTTGGCCGTCGCCGCCGACAATATCAGACAGCGTTTTCACTACTTTTGCGCCGCTGGACTTATCGATGTAAAATTTTTCAATTGAATCAATTTTGCGAAGATTGTCCTTCGATTCTTGTGGAGGAAACTTATATTTAATAGTTTTGCCATCATGAATTACTTCAAAAACCTCAAAGAATCTCCCATCTTTTTCTTCGTGTTTTTTACAGATCCCAATACATTCAGCATAGCCCGCTGGAATCTTCTTTCCTTTTTTAGACTCTGAAATTTTGCCATATGAATACCCCGCAATCACGAGTATTGCCCCGATGATTAATATTATTATTTCGACTACGCTCACAGGCAACTCCTTTTTAGATGCTTCTGTTTATATTTTAACACATGAAAAAGACCCCCCTTTCGGGGGGTCGTGAGGTAATTATTGCATATTGATTATGCAGCCTTAGGAGCCATTGAGACTACCCAGTTGTAAACCTTGTCGCCATTCCGAGAAGTACGCTCCGTAACGGTAACATCCAACCCGGGCAGGCCAATGATGCCGAATGCGCATTTTTCCGAGGTGTCAGCAGTCCATACGATATGATGCTCAGGGCCAACAGTGATTTTTCCTGTAATCCCATACTCTTCTGCGATAATTCTGACATCCTGGCTCAGTCTGCGTTCGCAGGCGACCATTATCGGCTCGCCGTTAATGAACGTGACAACAATTGCTGCATTCTTTATACCGTATGCCTCAATCCTGTGCCCAGGATCTGCGCGAAAATAGCTCTGCCAACAGCCCCGGCGACTGACATCTCCGAAGGAAACATTGCGATGCTCGGGAGTCGCAAATGTTTCATTTATATCATATAGAGCCCCCAACGTGCCGCAGTCGTGCCATACGAAGTTGCCAACTACGGTGTACAGCCTCTCCATAAAGAGAACCATAAATTCATCGGTAGACAACGAATGGTTTTCGTAGTCTTCGCCTTTTATAGCTTCGAGCAGATCAGCAGCTTTCCATATGTTGATCCCAGTATTACACGCTGTCGTATCTGCCAACATCATCTCGTTAGCTACCTCGAGTTCCGGTTTTTCGATAAACTTAAGAACTCTGCCGTTTTCATCATAAAACACGTGCCCAGAACCCATAAAGGTTACGAGATCGTATATTTTAACGCCGATGATGGTAAACATGCCACTTGTCGCAAGTTGCACGCCTCTTTTTATCGTAGCCGCAAACGACGCATTCGCCTCCACCAACTGATCCGATGGTGTATTTATGAGAATTGCTTCCTTGTCGCGAGAAAACACGAACTCCGCGGCCTTAATCATGGCTCCCGTATATCCGTATTTCGGGAGGATTTGGTATATGTTTTGTGGCAGAATACCGAGGCCACTCAGCTTTTCTTTCGCATGTTTCGTCTGACATTCGTTTGTCGTAATGACGACAATATGGTTTTTACTGATGCCCAGATCGATAAACCTTTTTACGGTTTCCTCAATCAGAGTCTGCTTGCCCTTAACTGATACAAAGGGTTTTGGCCTGTATTTGTTACTGAGCGGAAATAATCTTGTACCTCCGCCACCAGCCAGCACTATCACCCATATGTGACCGATCAGCGCCCTAAAGATTTCGTTTGCGATTTTCTCTACTGTTTTTGCTACTTTTTCAGGCATAATTACCCCCTCCTTTTTAATGTGCTTGTTCTAATGAAACAAAAAAACAGTAATCTCTTCGACTACTTTTACTTTTATATCATACCGCGTCAAAATAGTCAAGAGTAAGCATTATTTTACTAACAAAAAATCTCCCCATTGCTGAGGAGATTTTCGTGTAAGATGTATCAATTATTTGACAATCTTGGTAACAACGCCAGAACCGACGGTGCGGCCACCTTCGCGGATAGCGAAGCGGTCATTGTCGTTCATAGCGATTGGAGCGTTGAGCTTTACCTTGAAGGTGACAGTATCACCAGGCATAACAATCTTTTCTTTGTCTTCGAGCTCAACCTCACCAGTAACGTCGGTGGTGCGGAAGTAGAACTGTGGCTTGTAACCATTGGAGAATGGAGTATGGCGGCCGCCCTCTTCCTTCTTCAAGATGTAAACCTGACCTTCGAATTCGGTGTGTGGGGTGATGCTACCTGGAGCAGCAATAACCTGACCACGCTCAATTTGATCGCGCTCAATACCGCGGAGGAGAAGACCAGCGTTATCGCCAGCTTGACCTTGGTCGAGAGTCTTGTGAAAAGCCTCGATACCGGTAACGACGGATTTCTGAGTGTCTTTAAGACCAACAATTTCGATTTCATCGTTGATATGGATAGTACCCTGCTCGATACGACCAGTAGCAACAGTACCACGACCCTTGATGGAGAAGACGTCCTCAACTGGCATCAAGAATGGCTTGTCGAGATCATGCTCTGGAATATCAAAGTATTCGTCCATAGCTTTAACGAGTTCCATAACGGCATCTTCGTTTTCTTTGTCACCTTCGAGAGCCTTGGTTGCGGAACCCTTGATGATTGGACAGTTGCGATCGAAACCATTCTTCTCAAGAAGGTCACGAACATCCTCTTCGACAAGCTCGACTAGATCTGGATCAGCGAGGTCCATCTTGTTCAAGAAGACAATAATCTTTGGAACGTTTACCTGGTGAGCCAAGAGAACGTGCTCACGAGTCTGTGGCAAAGCACCATCGTTAGCAGCGACTACGAGGATAGCACCATCAACCTGTGCAGCACCGGTAATCATGTTCTTAATGTAGTCGGCGTGGCCTGGCATGTCGACGTGAGCGTAGTGACGCTTCTCTGATTCATACTCCTGGTGGGAAGTTGCGATGGTGATACCGCGAGCCTTTTCCTCTGGAGCGTTATCGATCTGATCATAAGCGACTGGCTTATTGATATCAGAAGGAAGTCTCTTTGCGAGAACAGCAGTAATAGCAGCCGTCAAAGTGGTTTTACCGTGGTCAACGTGACCCATGGTACCGACATTGATATGTGGCTTGCTACGGTCAAATTCTGCCATAGTTTAATATTCTCCTTTATTTTTAATAAATTTTGGGCACTAATATTAACCAGCCCAAAAAGTCTATATGGGATTATTTTATACGATTATTTACTGAAAGTAAAGCATAAATGCGCGAGATAACAGATATATGTTGTTCTCGCTATATTTTTCGAAACCATGCGTCGTTGTCCAAGATTTTTGTACGATACGGCCACTTATTTTCGAACATTTTAATCAATACAGATAACAGATATTTGTACAAAGATTGCGAAGAGAGGCTAATCTATATCTTTAATGGCCAGTATCAATGTTGTTGTACAAATACTTTTGACAACTCCGTAAGCTACCAAATCGGCCACGCGGCATAGAGCATGTGGGAAGATGGCATATTTGACTAATTAAATATTTATGCTAAAGTATATTCAATTCTTGCACATTTACAAAGGAGGTGTTTATGCAGACATTTATTGTTATTTTTGTCGTCCTCATCGTGCCCGCCATCATCTGGATCAACATCCAGACAAATTATGATGTCGATTATGAAGATCACGCTTTGCAGCCTATAGCAGATGAAGACATACCTAAAAGCGCAAATTTAATCGCGAGCACTACGAGAAAAAGGGACTTCATTTATGCTCTTGGGCCGCTAAAGTCTAAAAAATACTGCTATCTGGAAGATGATCGTCTCCATATCGTGTTGGATGATTCAACGAAGATGTCTTTCGACAGGTACGATACACATATCTTCCCTAATCCTAGAGGCAGCCGACCAAAGCTCTTAAACGAAATCGTAACGAAAACTGTGTCATTATTTGGGCTTACGGTCCATAAGTCTACCAAAATTGACAAAATTATCTTGTCGCCCAACGTCGCCTTCAGTGAAGGAGACGGATATGCGGTAGCTATAAATCTGTCTCATTTCGATTTTGTTCATAGCTATTTCAAGAGTAGACTAAATGCGTCAGAGCATGAAGAGGCACTGGATGACGTGGTATATTATCGGGTAATACGCAGAGCTCACATTCCTGGAGAGTCATATCTCGACAGAGGTACTTTCGTGACTACAGTCTGCGAGGTGAACTCCGAGAATGGCATCGAAGGCGAATATGATAATGCTATTTTTATCTACTCCGAGGAAATGTATAAAGCGTGCCGCGCTGGAGATGTAATTTATCTGTCCAGCGATGGGAATTGGCATTTTTGACACCACCACTCAAACAGCCGCCCTACTAGGGCGGCACTTTCGTTGACTTGTGCTTATATTTATGCTATAATATGTGTAGTTTTGTTCTTTTATTCTTAGGAGGTGAATATGAATCTAAGTAAATGTGCTTTCATGTTTCTTTTCGGTATGTCAATCTGTTTGTCTTTGTACTTCGGCTTCGGAATGCCCCGCAGGCATCTGGCCGTATATAAATGTGGAGCTACTTGGGGCAAATACGAAGTCAATCTGGAACCGATGGGCAGCACCGAGAAGAGTGCCGGCTTAGGCTTCGGGATTAAACACAATGACAGCCATGGCGGATCAAGGCTTACTATCACTAAGAATCCGGCTGGATATCTGGTTTCATTTGGCGTCGACAAGGTAAACTGGGTAGGCTACTACACATTATGCTATCAGGAGGCTGACGCTACTCGGCCGCAGATACACAATATACTCCAGGAAGATGTAGTCATCGTGCCGTCAGGAGACGATACTCCTAGGATCGAGATCTACGAACTCTCAGAGATGACCGAAAGAGGAAAGTTTGTCGTAGACGAATTCTTCGTCATTCATGCGCCGTCAGTCAAATGTGGGCCGCTAAGCGCGCTCGTTTTGCGCAGAAGTCTGCAAATCCAGTAGTTGTAGATTCACTATCAATATAACGTACCCCTGGCATAGCCAGGGGTTTTGCTTGTATTAAAAAGCTGGCCCTAAGACCAGCTTTATAACTTTGGTTTTGCGGGCTCCGTTAGCCGAGATGCTAGATTAGTTATACGGCAATTTGATGTCAGTACATTTCGCTTTGCCGCTGAGCTTGCTATATCCAACTCTCGCCAAAACCTCTATCACGTCGCCCTCTTCTACGGCTTCGTAGAGCTCTTTGCCGTACATAACGTGCGACCAGCCAAATAGCAGGTTTGCCGCATCTGCCGGTTGCCGGTCAGACCCACGGATCAGCTCGACCCATACCGTATATTCTTCCGGATTATGAATCCCGTTCATAACGATAGTTCTCCCCACGCTCATGGGGACATAGGTGGTGCTCGCTTCTGTCTTCTTGCGCTCCGTCACCCTTGCATCGTATGTGTGCCATTCGGCATAATTCACAAAGAATGTCCTATAAATAGCATCCCATATTACGTATGCAAGTATGATCAGGCCGACGGCAAACAAGAACACACAGAAAGCCATTAAAACCAGCAAGATAACCCCTTTTACGTATAATGAACTCATTTTTTGCCCCCTTTCAAAATGCTATTGTTTGATTATAGCATATATGCGGTTATTTGTCAATCATCTCTTGTTAACATATAATTTATTCCAACGTATTGCCCGATAACGTATAAGCCGAACACCAAAAAGCCGCCTCCGGAAGGAGGCGGCTTTGTTTAGTTGTCTTATTTCGAATTTCGCTTATATAGTTTCGCTATATAAGCTCATCCTCACCGACGCCTCGGAAATGCGAGCATTCCCGCAGCCGTCTTATTTCGAATTTCGCTTATCAATAATCTCTTGCGCGATGTTCGGTGGGACTTCCTCGTAACCGTTCAATTCCATCGTAGAAGCGGCGCGGCCCTGAGACATACCGCGGAGATCCGAAGTATAGCCAAACATGTTTGCTAGAGGCACGAAACCAGAGATAACCTTGACGCCGTTGTCGCGATCTTCCATGTTCTCGACACGGCCACGACGAGAGTTAAGGTCGCCAATTACGTCACCCATGAAGTCTTCTGGGGTGGTGATTTCGATTTTCATGACTGGCTCTAGAAGAACCGGACGAGCCTTCTTGATACCTTCACGGGTTGCAAGTGCACCAGCGAGGTGGAATGCTAGCTCGGAAGAGTCGACATCGTGGTAGGAACCATCATAGAGGGTTGCCTTGACGTCGAGTACTGGATATCCGGCAATAACACCACCTTCTAGCGTCTCCTTGACACCTTCCATGACTGGCTTGCGGTATTCAAGAGGAACGACACCACCTTTGATCTGATCGATGAATTCGAAGCCTTTGCCTGGCTCATTTGGTTCAAACTTGATCCAAACATCACCATACTGACCACGACCACCAGACTGCTTGATGTGCTTACCCTGAGCCTCGGCGGTGCCACGAATGGTTTCGCGGTAGGCTACTTGTGGCTCACCAGTATTAGCCTCGACATTAAATTCGCGTTTGAGGCGGTCAATAATAATATCGAGGTGAAGCTCGCCCATACCAGAAATAATGGTTTGGCCAGATTCTTCATCGGTATGAACACGGAAAGTTGGATCTTCCTCAGCAAGTTTACCGAGACCGATTGCCATCTTCTCTTGGTCGGCCTTAGTTTTTGGCTCAACCGCAATAGATACTGGCGGATCTGGGAACTCGATAGACTCAAGCAAAATTGGATGAGCTGGATCACAAAGAGTGGTACCGGTAGTAGTATCCTTGAGGCCTACAACGGCAGCAATATCGCCGGCGCCAATTTCATCGATGTCGTCGCGCTTGTCAGCAAACATACGGACGAGGCGTCCGACGCGCTCTTTGTTGCCAGTTGTCGCATTTAGTACATACGAACCGGAAGATAGCTTGCCAGAATAAACACGGATGAAGATTAACTTACCGACAAATGGATCAGTTGCAATCTTGAAAGCAAGGGCCGTGAGCGGCTCTTTCTCATCGCTATGGCGAACAAGATCTTCGCCAGTCTTTGGCGACTTACCGAGAATAGCCGGAATATCGGTTGGAGCTGGCAAGAAGTCGGTCACGAGATCGAGAACTTTCTCAACAATAACACCGCGGCCATCGCCACCAGTGACGAGGAAGAATTGACCATCAATGACACGCTTGCGTAAAGCCTTCTTAAGTTCTTCTGGAGTAATAGCTTCTTCGCCTTCTTCGAAGAACTTTTCCATCAAGGCTTCGTCGGCCTGAACGGCTTCCTCGACAAGCATGGAACGATAATTCTTAGCTTTTTCGACCATATCGGCAGGGATCTCACCAACGGTAAGCTCGTGGTCGGCATAATCTTTGTAGGTGTAAGCCTTCATGTCGATAAGATCAACGACACCGCAGATATCTTTCTCGAAGCCAATTGGAAGATGAATAGCAAAAGCATTCTTGCTTAGGCGCTTATGAATAGATTCGAGAGATTTGTAGAAATCACCGCCAATTTGGTTGATTTTGTTAATAAAACAGATGCGTGGAACACCATATTTATCAGCCTGGCGCCAGACGGTTTCAGACTGAGCTTCGACGCCCATCTTACCATCGAATACGACTACTGCGCCATCTAGCACACGAAGCGAGCGCTCTACCTCAGCGGTAAAATCGATGTGGCCTGGGGTATCGATAATGTTGATTTTGTGACCTTTCCAGTAGGCAGTAACAGCAGCGGAAGTAATAGTAATGCCGCGCTCTTTTTCCTGCTCCATCCAGTCGGTAGTAGCACCGCCGGTATCGCCCTTGACGAGGTCGATTTTGTGCTTGAGACCAGTACGATAGAGAATGGCCTCTGATGTGGTGGTTTTACCAGCATCGATGTGGGCAATAATGCCGATATTGCGATACTTGGATAAATCCGTAACTTTTTGGTTTGCCATATATTTCCTTTAAATTATTTTAGACAATAACAATAATAGCTCTTGTAAGCGTTTGGAATAATAGTAACACATTTTGATACGATAAGAAAGATGCGACGTCGAGCAATAAACTAACGATTCGACACGATTTCTTCGCCCTGGGAATTTTTACAATACGACTTTGTTTTTCCGCTAAAGTCTAGATGGATGGCATACTTTTCACCATTATAGCGTCGATCAAAGTCGAAGATGCCTTTCTTGCTTATCTTGCGAACCTTGAAGTCTCCATTTATTAGGACAGGGTCGGTTTTCCAAAGATTGGTCAGCTTTCGGTAGAGGTTGAGCGTAGATTGCTCGTTTGCCTCCTGCATAATATATTCGCCCCAATCAATAGGCTGGCGCGCATTATCTCGTGAGGATATTTTTACTTGCCGCATTGCCTGCGCCTTAGTCTTGCCTTCCTTACGTAACCGTCGATAAATCATGCGCGACTGCACGCCTGGATAATCGTCGATATTATTACTTAGCTTAGCATTCTTCGTGCCGAGCTCCTGGCCCTGATAGATGCAAGGAAAACAACATGGTAGCAAGAATTCTAGCATAGCTAGCGTTTTTGGATTTGCATGAAAGCGAGACGGCGAGCGTGGCGTGTCGTGAGATTCGAGAGCGAGAGAGAATTTCGGTTCTATGCTCCATTTAGCAAGCTTGCGGAACCATTTAGTGTAATTGACAGGATGAAAATAGTCTTTAATTGAGAAAAAGGTATCCGCAACATCGAGCGTGCCGATATTAAACGAAGCATCAAAGGCTTTTCGCGTCAGCTCATGAAAGCGCGCATGACTCAAAAAGTTCCCACCAATCGGTTCGGCGATCGTAAATATCTTTTCGGAACTAAACAACTTCTCCAAGATCGCTACCGTCTCTTTAGTCTGATAATAGTTAAAGAATCCAGACAGGCGCGGGAGCACCCCGCTTTTAAGGGCATCTTCCGCCAAAACGTTAGCCGAATCAACTCGGAAACCGGCGACGCCATTATCGACCCAAAACTTGATAATATTCTTAAACTCCCTAACCACGCGCGGATTGCAGAAATTTAAATCTGGCTGCGTACTGTCGTATAGGTGAAGATAGTACTTTCCGCGATTTTCGTTATAGTCGAAGGCAGGACCGCCGAAGAATGAGTTCCAGTTTAGGGGCTTATCTAGCCAGACGTAGTAGTCTTTATACCAAGAGTCGTGGCGCTCGGATTTCTTAAACCAAGCATGTTCATTAGAAGTGTGGTTCAAGACAAGGTCCAACAGGATGCCGATATTATATTCTTTGGCAACCGATACAAGCTTTTTAAAGTCGCGCATATTGCCAAATCGCGGGTCGATCTTGCAGTAATCCGATACATCATAGCCGCCATCCACCCACGGACTCAGGAATATTGGGCTGAGCCAAATATAGTCGGGCTGAAGCTTAGCAATCAGCGGTATTTTGTCTACGATATCTCGCAACGATCCAATGGCTGTAGGATAGATTTGATAAATAAGCTTGCGCTTTTTCATAATCTAATTTTAGCACAAGAGCTTTAGGTTTATCTCGGCACTAATGACGATTTATGGCGACTAACGAAGGCTTTGTTCGTCTTCAAAAAAATAAAAACCCCGCCGTCTCATGACGGCGAGGTCACCTCGTTGGAGGATTTAGTTAGGTGCTGCATGGGGCGGGATTAGACCTTATCGTCGTCTTTGCCCTGATCTGCCTGGGCGCCGCCACGAATAAAATCCATAAAACTCACGAAAGATTCTGAAGCCATATCCGTACGCTTGTTTTTTTCGGTTTCACTGGATTTCATCTCTCTTACGGCTTCCTCGAGTTCCTGCGGATTGATTTCTTCGCTGGGGCCGACATTGATTGCGATGAAGCCGCCTGAGAATACCGCAATGTCGACGGGAACCACCTCAATCCGGCAGACACCCGTTTCGGGCTTGTCCTGTCCGAGATTGCCTTCCGTTTCAATTCGGTGGTTGGTCTGCTCTTTTTTTTCACTCGTGCTCATAAAGCACCTCCTTATAGAAAATACATTATAGCGACTCATTGCCGCCAGTAACTTGTATGATTATACCACATGGTTACGTTTTAGTCAAGTGTTTAATACTACTTCCCCACAGAACACAAAAAATACCCTCGGTTTTCCGAGGGTATTTTTTATTTAAACGCAAATTAGGCGCGAGCAAAGTGCGCAAAGGCGCGGTTTGCCTCAGCCATACGATGGCAATCTTCCTTCTTCTTGAAGGCGGCGCCAGCTTCGTTGTAGGCATCAACAATTTCTGCCTCAAGGCGCTTGGCATATGGCATGCCTGAGCGAGCACGAGCGGATTGAACTAGCCACATCATCGCAAAATGAAGTTGGCGATGGCCGGCGATTGGGAATGGAATCTGATAGTTCGCACCACCAACACGGCGAGATTTAACTTCAAAATCTGGGCTAATATTCTTAATAGCCTGCTCGAGAACTTCTACTGGGTTTTCGCTTTTGAGCTTCTTGGCGGCACCTTCGATGGCGGAATAAACCGCACGTTCAGCAACATGCTTCTTGCCGTCAAGCATAGACTTATTAATTAAACGTTGAACCAAAACACTCTGATATTTGCGATCTGGCATAACTTTGCGCTGCAAGCTTGAAGTAACTTTACGTGGCATAATTACTTACCCTCCTTCTTTGCGCCGTATTTAGAACGACCCTGCTTGCGACCCTGGACGCCTTGAAGATCCAAAGTACCACGAACGATATGATAGCGAACACCTGGAAGATCTGGCACGCGACCACCGCGTACGAGTACGACTGCGTGCTCCTGGAGGTTATGGCCTTCGCCACCGATGTATGCCCAGACTTCCTGACCATTAGTCAAGCGAACACGAGCAACCTTGCGTAAAGCGGAGTTTGGTTTCTTTGGGGTTTTAGTTGTTACCTTAACGCAAACGCCACGCTTAAGAGGGGCAGCCTGCTTGTAGTAACGAGTTTTGAGCGTATTCACGATTGAGCCCAAAGCTGGAGCAGAACTCTTCTTTGCGGCTTTTTTGCGTGGCTTACGCACTAATTGATTGATTGTAGGCACAAAAAATCCTTTTCTCTTGATTAATTTTATTGCTGTAATAGAACTCCGTTGTCCAGCATTAACAAACAGAGTTCACGAAACTCTTGCGGGGATTATAGCAAATTTTTCATAAAAAGACAATAAAAAGAGGAGATTAAATCTCCTCTGCATGCTCTTTAAGAAAACTGAGCTGAATCTTCAACATCCTTAGAACCCACCGATTACTCTCCTTTTTGGGATTAAAAATCCGAATCAGCCATTCCGTCTTAGCAATCGGACTCATCCCAGAGAGGCGCGCACGATCTTTTTCGTAGTAGTCCACTACGCGCCGCATATCTCTTTTGTCGGGCAACATGTCGCGTGTAATTTTCTTGCCCAACTTGCAGTCGAGTTCGTAATGTAACTGCGCATGCGTCTCTGCGTTTATTCTAATAATAGATTTTCTGCGAGCCTTACGAGCATTTTTCCCAACCGCGCACCATGCGTATCTCGGATAAAACAAGTGATGTCGATTTCTTTTGCGCTGTCTTCTTTTAGACGTGCGATCTTCGGCCACCCACTACCACCCCCCTTCAAGTCTCGAAGATTAGTTTCAGTTTAACCTATACTTTTCAATTTAAAAAGCCCCGCATTTGCGGGGCTGGTCGCTTACGACATCGTATTCAGCTCAATGCCATGCGTATAAGCAATATGGTCATTGATGCCTCGAATATCGATTGATAACTTATAGAGCATCATATGGTATTGACTATAAGCACCCAATGTCAATGCGTCGTAAAATCTCGGGAGGAGATGCCGATGCGTCTCGAGAACATTCTTCCGGATATTATTCTCGGCCAGGTCCTCTATCGTTAGCAAACTATGATATCGATCAAACCCTTTCGATATCAGCGACTTGGGGTTTGCTATTAATTTCGCGTAATGGATTCCTTTCTGATATATTTTTTTGCGCCTACGCTCATCTTCATCGTCGTCCTCGTCATAATGATAGTCGAAGGTCAAATATCCAACTATCTCCTTAGTCTCGTCGCTAAAAGGCAGTTCGTCAGGCGACATGTCACAATCCTCGCAGACATCGTGAAGAAGATTGGCGCAAATCCAGTTTTCATCGTTGGCGAAGGAACAAATCCCGTACCATGCAACGAAATATGGATGAATAATGAAAGGCTGACCGTTCATTCTTTTCTGCCCGGCGTGTTTTTCCGCGGCATATCTTACTGCCCTTATAGCATCATTGAACCCGTGAGACTTGCAATAACTCACAAGCAGCGCTTCGAGTTTAGTCTCGTTATATCCGTACTGGTACATCGTCCCCCTCCTTTCTTAAGGTGCGATTCGGCCGCTCGTTAATGTGGTGGCCTAGTTGAATAGGAATATTTTATTATATACCTTTTGCTAAGAAATGTCAAGAGCCTGCAATACACTTTGACGAACTAGTTCGGCAAAACGTAGTTCGCCAGATTTGACTGGATGTAGCATATCTTGCAATAAATAGCGACTAGGGTTGTCGGCATTCTCGCTATACCAATCCATGAGATATACGTTTTCATGTTCGGCGGCAAAGCTCTTGATATTATCATTCCAGCGCGCCATATCGTCGGGTCTATGCCCGCGATATATTGTCATTAGGACAATTTTATGACCCTCGCCTACGTAATCGTGAAAGGCCTCGAGTTCTTCTGTAGTCACTCCTTCATTTGAGCCAAGTAAAAACACTACTACCTCGCGTAAAGCATGTTTTTTAATGCGCGCCATGCCGCTCTCGCCAGCCCATTTACTATAGCGCGCAAACTGCATACCGCCCTTTACCTCGAGATCAACGCCAGGA
>JAEEGH010004601.1_pt1 | contig 35273 bp, 26 predicted proteins | sample 9134181 | NCBI WGS metagenome assembly JAEEGH01 (sample SAMN16246544, study PRJNA631951) | gut metagenome | biome: gut microbiome; feature: rumen; material: DP-attached | host: Bos | place: Iran: Karaj | collected 2018-10
ACCAACGGTGTGCACTTCCCCACCTGGGTAGCCACAGGATGGTTGGAGAATATCTACAAGAAGTATCTTGATCCTGCTTACATCTCAGACCAGTCGAATGAGGAGAAGTGGAAGGGCATCTACGACTGTCCCGACGAGGAACTCTGGAAGTACCGTATGGTCATGAAGCAGAATCTGGTCTTCTATCTTGAAAAGCAGTTGAATGCTACATGGCTGAAGCGTCAGAACGATCCCAGACGTATCACCAAACTGGCGGAACGCTTCAATCCCAATGCGCTGATCATCGGCTTCTGCCGTCGCTTTGCGACCTATAAGCGTGCCCACCTGCTGTTCACCGACCTCGAACGTCTGTCGAGGATCGTGAACAACCCGGAGCGTCCTGTGGTGTTCCTCTTCGCCGGTAAGGCCCATCCTGCCGACGGTGCCGGACAAGGACTCATTAAGCAGATCTTTGATATCTCACAGCGTGATGAGTTCCAGGGCAAGGTGGTCTTCATTGAGGACTACGACTTCCTGCTGGCTCGCCGTCTCGTATCGGGTGTGGATATCTGGATGAACACCCCGACACGTCCGATGGAGGCTTCAGGCACCTCTGGCGAGAAGGCCGAGATGAATGGTGTAGTGAACCTCAGTGTGAAGGACGGCTGGTGGCTGGAGGGCTATCGTGAGGGCGCCGGATGGGCACTCACCGAGAAGCGTACCTACCAAGATCAGGGCTATCAGGACCGACTCGACGCCTCCACCATCTATCATCTGTTGGAGGACGAGATCATTCCGCTCTATTTCAAAAAGGACAAGAAGGGCGTCTCGAAGGGCTGGTGCAAGGTGATCAAGAATTCTATTGCCCAGATAGCACCGCACTACACGATGAAGCGTCAGCTCGACGACTACTATTCCAAATTCTATGAGAAGGAGGCCAAGCGCTTCAAGGAACTCTCGAAGAACGATTACCGCCTGGCGAAGGATATTGCCCTCTGGAAGGAGGCGGTGGCAGAGCGCTGGGATGCCATCAGCGTGGTATCCAGCGAGTGGGACTTCCCGACGACGGGCGGCATGACCGGTCAGAAGTATTATATGAAGTATGTCATCAACGAGCAGGGACTTGACGACGCCATCGGTCTGGAAGTGGTGAACATCTTCACCGACAAGAACGGTGAGGATCGGGTGGCCTCCGTTCAGCCGCTGAAGATGACGGGCCACGAAGGCAACAACTATACCTTCGAGGCCACGGTGGAGCCCAAGGAGTTCGGTGAGTACAGGAGCGCCGTCCGTATGTATCCGAAGAACAAGAACCTGCCACATCGCCAGGACTTCTGCTACACGAAGTGGCTGGACCTGCCGGAGTGATGATACATATTAATATAAAAAAATGGGCAAAAATGATTTATTTTCCTAAAAAAACCGTAAATTTGCCCCCCAAATAGTTTATTCAATATTAAAATAAAACAGTTTAAAAATGAAAAAGAATGTATTAATGTGGGCATTGGTGCTCGGCACGACAGTCGGACTGATTTCGTGTGGCGGAGGTATGCCCCAAGTGGAGCAAACGTCATATGAGACGGTAACCATTAAGAAAGAGGACATTACAGTTCCCATGAAATTCAGTGCAAAGCTCAAGGGCGAGACGGATGTGACCATCACACCACAGGTGAGTGGACAGCTGATGAAGATCTGCGTCGTTGAGGGTGACCAGGTGAAGAAGGGACAGGTGCTCTTCATCATCGACCAGCGCGATGCCCAGTTGGAGTTAGAGTCTGCACAGGCTAACCTTCAGGCTGCCATTGCCCAGGAGTCAAGTGCGAAGCTGGAGTACGAATCCAACAAGAACCTGTATGATAAGAAGATCGTGAGCAAATATACCTTCGAAACAGCCGAGAACTCCTACAACCAGGCCAAGGCATCGGTGGCTCAGTACAGGGCACAGGTGAACCGTGCGAAGGTGAACCTTGGCTACTGCACGATAACCGCCCCCGTATCAGGCAGTATCGGTGAGATTCCCGTGCGTACGGGCGATCAGGTCTCACCTTCTATTTACCTGACTACTGTGAGCGGCAATACGAATATGGATGCCGAATTCTCTCTGCCGGAGACGATTCTGTCAATGTTGCTTTCGGAAGGCTTCACCACTGATCCCAATAAGCTTGCAAAGCTGTCGCCCGAAATTGGTTTTATCATGAAAAATGGTACGGAGTACGATCAGAAGGGAAAGATCACAAGAGCCACGGGTGTGGTGAATGCTTCTACAGGTACCATCTCGCTGAAGGCGACGTTCCCCAACCCTAAAGGTCAGCTCTACTCAGGTATGCAGGGTAATATTGTGATTCCTCTGAAAGAAAAGGCCGTCATGGTGATTCCGCAGGAGGCTGTCGTCAAGTTGCAGGACAAGCAGCAGGTGTATAAGGTGCAGCCCGACAGCACCGTAACGAGTGTTGAGGTGACGACACAGGACATCTTTGATGGTGAACACTATATAGCGTTGACTGGTCTGAACGTAGGTGACCGGATTGTGACCATAGGCGCCAACAACCTGCATGAAGGACAGAAGGTCCTCTTTCCCGAAGCACCAAAAGCAGAGAAGTAAGTTATGAAGAACAATATATTTATAGATAGGTACGTGATGGCGTGCGCCGTCAGTATCGTGTTGGCGCTGGTGGGCTTCATTTCGATGAGCTCGTTGCCCATCGAGCAATATCCGAACATCGCGCCACCGCAGGTGGAGGTTACGGCCACCTATATGGGTGCTGATCCCAAAACCATCATTCAGTCGGTGATCTCACCCTTGGAGGAGAGTATCAACGGTGTAGATGGTATGGACTATATGGTGTCGAAGGCCACCTCAACGGGTACCGCGACCATCGACGTGTATTTCAAGCAGGGCGTTGACCCTGACATTGCGACGGTGAACGTGCAGAACCGCGTGTCGAAGGCGCAGTCACAGCTGCCTTCTGACGTGGTCAATATGGGTATAGAGACGGAGAAGCGCCAGAGCAGTATTCTGCGTATCATCGGTATTCAATGTACAAACGGCAAATATACCGACGACTTCGTGTCAAACTACGTCGATATCAACATCAAGCCGCGTATGCAGCGTATCTTTGGTGTGGGCTCCGTGACGTCATTAGGTAATACTTATGCCATGCGCGTCTGGATGAAGCCCGATGTGTTGGCGCAGTACGGTCTGACGCCCGACGATGTCAGCACAGCCATCAACAGCCAGAGCTTCGTGACCTCTTTAGGTAACTTCGGTGAGCAGTCGGATAACAAATACCAGTACTCGATGGAGTATAAGGGTACGCTGAAAGAGATTGAAGAGTTCAATGAAATCGTCATCAAGACCACCGACGGTGGTCACGTGCTACACCTGAGAGACGTGGCAGAAGTGGAGATTGGTGCCAAGACTTACAGCTTCGTCTCTAATATCAGCGGCCAGCCGGGTACTTTCATGCTGATTTTCCAGTCACCGGGCTCCAATGCTACGGAGGTGAACCAGCGCATCGACCAGATGTGTGAGGAGATGAAGGCCACGATGCCTGACGGACTGGAGTTCGTCACCTTAATGAACGCCGATGACTTCCTCTTCGCGGCTATCCATAATGTGGTGGAGACGCTGATTATCGCTATCATCCTGGTAATCTTGGTGGTATTCTTCTTCCTGCAGAACATCAAGGCAACCATCATCCCGTCGATCTCTGTGATTGTGTCGTTGATGGGTACCTTTGTCATCGTCACCTTAGCAGGCTTTTCACTGAACCTGCTGACGCTGTTCGCTTTGGTGCTCGCCATCGGTACGGTGGTTGATGATGCCATTGTGGTTGTGGAGGCCGTGATGGCGAAGATGGAGAGCGGTATGACGGATGCCAAAGAGGCGACGCGCGTGGCTGTTAGCGAAGTGTCGATGGCAGTATTCTCATGTACGCTGGTGTTCATGGCGGTGTTCATCCCCGTGACCTTTATCTCCGGTACATCGGGTACGTTCTTTACGCAGTTCGGTATCACCATCGCCTCTGCAGTAGGTCTGTCGTGTCTGCAAGCCCTGACCACCTGTCCTGCCCTCTGTGCCATCATGCTGAAGGTTTCGGAAGACAAGAAAGAAGGCGGCAAGTCGCTGCTATACTACACGAAGAAAGCCTACGATGCCAGCTATAATGCCCTCTACGACAAATACAGCAAGGCCGTGAAGAAGTTCATCAAGCGTCCTGGTGTGTCTTGGGTGCTGATGACCATTGCTGCTGTGCTGCTTGTTTTCTTTATGATGAAACTGCCTTCAGGCCTCGTGCCACAGGAAGATCAGGGCTGCTTCATGGTTGAGGTGGACGCACCTGAAGGCTATACTTTGCAGCAGACCTACGACCTGCTGAAGCAGGTGGAAGAGAAGGTGAAGGCGATTCCCGAACTGGAGAGTTATGCCATGGTGAGCGGCTACGGTCTGATTTCAGGTCAGGGTACCAGCTATGGCTTCATGGTTATCCGCCTGAAGAACTGGGAAGAGCGTCCGGGTATAGAGCACTGCGTCGATATGGTTATGTATCGTTTCTATATGGCGTGTTCGAACATCAAGAATGCCACAGTCATACCTTTCCAGATGCCTCAGATTCCGGGTTATGGTACGAGCAGCAACGTGAACCTCGTGGTAGAGGACCCCACCGACGGCGACCTGTCGGAGTTCTCCAAGAAGACCGACAACTTCCTCGCCAAGCTCATGGAACGCAAGGAAGTGAGTATGGCCATGTCCACTTATTCGGAAAAATTCCCGAAATATCGTGTTGAAGTGGATCCCACCCAGTGCAGCCGCTCCGGCTTGTCAGCCAAGGAAGTGCTGAGCACGCTCGGCTCGTACTGCAGCGGTTCGTATATTGCCAACTACAACCAGTTTGGTAAGGTGTATCAGCTGTGGACTGCCGCAGCCCCTGAGTATCGCCTCGACCCCACATCGCTCAACAATATCTTCGTGAAGACGAGCAGTGGAAAAATGGCGCCCCTCTCAGAGTTTGTTTCGCTGAAGGAGATCGTCGGCCCGTCGAACAACCAGCACTTCAACATGTTCTCTAGTATTGAGTGTCAGGTTGCTCCTGCCAGCGGCTACAGCGAGGGTCAGGTTCAGGAAGTCATTAAAGAGGTATTCAGGGAGACGATGCCTACTACAGCGACCTACGAGTACAGCAGTATGTCGCGTGAGACCGCTGAGGCAGCTGGTTCGAATACCACTACGCTCATCTACTGCATCTGTATCGTCCTCATCTACCTGATTATGGCATCCTTGTACAACTCATGGTTCGTGCCCTGGGCTGTGCTGCTCAGTATTCCATTCGGTCTGATGGGTGCCTTCTGTGTCATCTGGCTTTTCGCCAGCATTGGCTTCCCAGGTATGGAGAACAATGTCTATGTACAGACGGGTGTGGTCATGCTGATCGGACTGTTGGCAAAGACCGCCATCCTGATTACCGAGGTGGCCTCCGAGCACCGCAAACATGGCATGGGCATCGTTGAAGCAGCCTTTGCCGCCTGCCAGGAACGTCTGCGCCCGATTCTGATGACCGTTATCTGTATGGTAGTCGGTATGATTCCGCTTGCCATTGAAGGCGGTGCCGGTGCTAATGGTAACCGTGCCCTTGCCCTCTGTGTGATCGGAGGTATGGTTGTTGGTACCATAGCCCTGCTCTTCGTCGTACCGGCCTTCTTCATTATCTTCCAGAAACTCCACGAGCGTTATCAGGGTAAGGATGTGGAAGTCGTAGAAGCAGTAGAAGTGAAAAGTGTAGAAGTGAAAAGTGAAAATTGAAGTTATGAAAAGACTTAGTAATATCATTGTCGCTGCAGCCGTGAGTATGATGCTCACGGGCTGCGGCCTATATAATAAATATGAGAAGACGGTGCAGGAGCCTGCCGATCCATTCGGCACCACACAAGACATCACGTCGGCTACCAGCGAAACTTCCATTGCCGATATGTCGTGGCGCGAGTTTTTCACAGACTCCCAACTCCAGCAGCTCATCGAACAGGCATTGGCCAACAACACCGACCTGAACTCTGCCCGCATCAACATTGAGAAGAGTCAGATCTCGCTGAGAACCAAGAAACTGGCCTTCCTGCCTTCGCTCTACTTCTCACCGCAGGGCAGCCTCTCCAGTTTCGATGGTGCCAAAGCCACAAAGAGTTACACTCTGCCATTGGATATCTCTTGGGATATCGACGTGTTCGGTTCCATGAGAAATAAGAAGCGCGCTGCCCAGGCCGCCCTGTTGCAGGCTCAGATGACAGAGGAATCTACTCGTTCCAACCTCATCAGCAACGTAGCGCAGCAGTATTTCTATCTCCAGTTGCTCGACCGCGAGCTGGACATTCTCATCCAGACCGATAGTCTGTGGAAAGCCTCTTTGGATACGGAACAGGCCCTCTATGAGAACGGCCAGGCCTACTCAACGGCTGTGAACCAGCAGGAGGCATCCTGCCTCGACGTGAAGTTGCAGATTGTCGCTATCAAGCGCGCCATTCGTTCTACCGAGAACGAGCTCTGCACCCTGCTCTGCATCACACCGCAGCATATCGAGCGCTCGAAATGGTATCCAGAAGACAAGTACCACTCTGCCAAAGACAAACGCCTGTTCGAGGAGCGCTTTATGAAGATCGGTGTGCCCGCCATGATGCTGGAGCGTCGTCCTGACATCCGTCTGGCGAACTACTACATCGAAGAAGCCTTCTATAACGTGCAGGCCGCCCGTGCCGCCTTCTTCCCCAGCATCAAACTGACAGGCGAGTTAGGCTGGTCCAACAATGGCGGTTTCGTGAATCCCGCTAAATTCCTGTGGAGTGTCGTGGGCCAACTCTCTCAGCCTATCTTCGCCCGTGGCGAAATCAATGCCAACTACAAGATAAGCAAGCTGACGGAGGAGAACCTGAAGAAGAAGTATGTGCAGACCGTCATCGATGCCGGTAACGAAGTGAACGAGGCGATAGCCGACTGTCATGCCGCCCGTCAGAATCACGAATACTATCACCGTCAGGTGGAGGTGCTTCACGAGGCCTATATCGGCACCCACGAGTTGATGGACAATGGCAAGGCCCAATATCTTGAAGTGCTCACCGCTCAGGAGTCGCTTCTCAGCGCTCAGCTGAATGAGGCTACCAACATGTACAGCGGTGCCCAGGCCATCATCTCTCTTTACATCGCCCTTGGCGGTGGCACAAAATAGGCATTAAATACAGAACCAATGGCAGAATTACGACTCACAGTCGGCGATATCGCCGTGACAACGGAAAGCGGAACCACTACCGTTACATACGGTAACAACACTTATAATGTTTGTCTGGTTGACCTGAGTTTCCTGAAGAAAATGTATCAGCCCACTGAGGTCAAGGCTCAACTTGACTTTGAAATGAGTGGCACTTGGGTAGCGCCCAGTAGAACGGATATTGAGAATACGTTCAAACTCAAGAATGCTATCCTTGAAGTGGGAACAAGTGGTACAGACAGTTCGGGCAAACCCTCGTGGACTACGGAAGATACTATCGGCAACGACTACTATGTACACGATGTGCGTGTTCATTATCAATCAGGGTGGATGTTTGTCTATCTGACCATCTACAGTCTGGATAAGTTGCTGACCCTGAATAAGGGATGTAATACTTACGTGGGAAAGACTCTGAGTAGTATTCTGACATCGGTTTTGGCAAGCTATAAGGTGCCTTACAACAAGGATAAATCCTTGAGCTTTAAGAGCGGCATGCAGGTGTTGCAAATTGATACCGATCAAATAGACAGCGATGGAAATAAAGTGATGAAGGAACACAAGTTCCCTTATTTGGTTCAGTATAACGAATCATTCTATGACCTGTTGAAGCGTACCACCAACCGGTGGGGTGAATTCCTCTACTGGGAGGATGGTACACTGATGATTGGATATGACGATTCGTCTTCCAATAAGTTGGATCAATCCAACTTCAACGCTCTCTATTACTTCGACCTTGAAAAGAATGTGAATCTTGAGCTCCCTTCCGCTGGCTCATACGATTATGCAGCTGCTTACGACGTGAATGTGGGCAACACACCGATCAAGAAGAATCCGTATAAGGTGCATGGAAGGTTCGGCATGTGGAACGGACAGGGTGACATCTATGGCTTCTCTGTGGCCTCACGTTTCTTCCAAAACGAAGAAAATGTGACAACATGGGCTATCGGACTGCTTGCTGACGACCTATGGGATCTCTGTGCTGATATATCATACGTCAACAGCGATAACAAAGATTTCAATGATTTATACTTCAATGGACAAAGCGAAGACGATCAGTATGGTAAAAAAGATACGGAAGTAAATCTCTATACTGAGTATGACTCGAAATACCACAAAGATACCACCTACTATAGTGAGATTCTTGGGTATGAGGCTGCTGCAGGAAAGAATGCCATCCGAATCAAGTATGATACCTATTGGCCAAAGCTGAAGTTGGGTGATGTGGTCGAAGTGAACAAAGAAGAGTTCATCGTCGTGGAGGTCATAGCCAAAGCCCCCAAAGAACTCAGAATCAAGGATAACACTAAAGTTGTCGTTTCACCAGGTCAAACGATGACATTCGAGGTTGTGGCCACAGCCAAGATTAGCAAAGCAAAAAGCGACAAAAGCGACGATAGCACCAATAGCGACAACAGCACCAGCAGCGACAACAGCACCAACAGGACCGAAACCGAGAATAAATTCTATCCCGTCACTTTGCCGACCGGTCATGTCAGATTGTCGGGGCCTCAGGTGGCTACCATCGTGGATATGGATGATCCGCTGAAAGCCAATCGTGTCAGAGTGGTGTATGACTGGCAGGGGGACGTTGCTGCCGACACCAGCGCATACTCTCCCTGGATACTCTACGCCGCAGGCAGTCACGGCAGTCCACGAGGTGGCAGACACCTGAATGGTACTAAAGTGCTGGTGGGCTTCGTCAATGGTAACATCGAGCGGCCCTATGTGCTCGGAAACATACAGGAGGCCGACACGTTTGTAGAACTGAAGGACGTGGATCTGGAAACACCAGGTAAGCGTAAGTTCCAGATGTGGGATCATGCTGGCGGTGTGCAGAAGTTCGTCACAGGACTGGTTTCCCCGGCTGTCGATATGATATCCGCTTTCAGTCCTGCCGTCGATTACTGGAGCTGGAGTGATAGTGATAAGAATCTCGCGTATGCCGGAGGATTCAAGATTACTGACCGCTTAGGCTTGTATAATATCTCGGGTTCTACTGAAGAGCGTGAAGTGAAGATCGACTCACCTTGGGGTGAAGTGAAGGTCAATGCCTTTACGGGCATTACCATCTCTGCGCCTAACGGTGATGTGAAAATCAAGGGTAAGAATGTGGAGATCGAGGCAGGTAACAACCTGAAACTCATCTCTGGCAAAAACGTAGGTTACAATTACATCTGTACACAGGGTGAGAAGATTTCTGGATCAAGTATCCTGTCGGACGTCTGCTGCAAACTCATTGAGAAGATCGGAGAGAAAGTGCAACTTGTTGACCTGACATTCATCAGGAGCGCCCTTGAAGTAATTTTCCGTCCTCATGAGGGATGTATGACACTGAAGTCGAACCGATACATGAAGATCGAGACAGGCACCAATGAGTGTGAATATCCTGTAGCGGCCTATAGTAAGATTAAAAAGACTGTTTCAGACTGGGAACTCAAGAGTACATTACTTAGTGCGATCACTAAGAAAGTTCCTGGTTCCAGTGTGTTTGATATCGCCAAGTTGAGAAGTCTTATCACCATCATTGATAAGATACCTGGTGTTGTTACAGCATGGCAGGATGATTATAAGAAGAAATATGGCGAACTGGTGGATATGAAGAAATCGTTCGACGACGCCATCACAGAATTGAAGAAATATGCCAATGACGACCAAGATGTCTGCAAAAACTATGATAATCTGAAAGATCGCTTATGGGATACGACCGATACCTCAGATTGGGCAGAAGCTGATTTGGAATTTAAGGAGAATGTGAAAGTTGATGATGATACAGCCGTTAATCAGAATTGCTTACAACGGAATGCTGTTTACGGAGCTAATGATGCAAATAAAAAATTTGTTATTGCACAACGGAAAAAATGTCGTAATGCTCTTGTGAAAATAGCAAATGATATGAGAACGGCCATCCGCAATTTATCCTCCTATGATATGTCGAAAGATGATCTGAGTAAACAGTTCACCGACAGAATTGGGTATTATCTGCCTTTGCCGGATGATTTCATAACGGATCTGGATAATGCATTGAAGAATGATAATTGTAGTGATTTCGCTTTTACTGTAGATGAAAACCTGAAGAATCTTAATGACGCCAATATTAATCTTGGTGAAGATTGGAAAAAATATACGTCACGTTTGGTGGTGGTGAAGTTGTTGGAGTCGCTTGGCTTTAAGGACGACATGCGCCGTGAGATAGATGGTACACAGAATAACAAGGTTAAAGTTCCAGAACCCGATTTCAGTGATACTTCGCGTGATGGCGTAAGCAGTCTTTTAAATGACGCTTATTGGGGGAAATATGTGGAAAGTCTGAGCGCTCTGCCTGCTATCAAGTCGTCGGAGAGCTCGTCGTTAGTGGGAGCAGTGACGAGTAGCATCAAGGATACGGTCTCAGGAGCGTTGTCAATTGATGATATCAAGGGATTCGCCGAGAATTTCTCTTGGAGCGATGGCAAGAAGGGTGGTGTCCTTTTCGGTTATCAAGGTGAAACCTATGAGCTTAGAGGCAAGGAGATAGATAAGATCGAAACCCTTGGAACGAGCTCTAAGTCTATTAGTGAGTTTTCTGATGATATCCATGATTGGGATAAGAGAAAACTGGCTTCCTTCATGGTAGATCTGAGAAAAAAATTGGATGACATTAAATAAAACAGGCTGACATCATGGGATATATATTTGATGATTGGAAAGATTTGCTGGACGAGTTTCAGAAGTGTGTCGATAAGGATCTGGCTGAAATCCAGAAACAGAAGGCAGAAGTGCAGCAAATGAAGGAAGGACTGTTCAACAGCTTTGGTGGTGGCCTGCTCTATCGTGATGGCAACCGCATTGTCATTTCTGCACCTGAGATTGTTATCGGCAATGTGGACAGGACTGGAACTCTTCAGGGTGGTGGTGTAGGCAAGGTGATCATCCGTGGCAGTGAAGTGGATATCGAGGGCGTGGGTTCGACAGGAAGCATTGTCAGTCGTGCACCGATTATCCGCCAGGTGGCTGTCGATCCCGGCATCGACGGCAGGGAGAACGTGGTTTGCAACACCTCGCGAATCGTATCGCAGGCATGTGACATTGTGCTCCACAGTAGTGATACCACGGAGGTGTTCTCACAGGATCCTGGTATGGCAGGGCGTGGCGGTGTGACGATCCATGCCGACACTAACCTGAATATCGAGGCTGCCGTATCTGCCGATAAACGGAAAGAAGACATAGAGAACAAAGTCTCTGCTTTAGGCGATATGAGCTCTGACCTGAAAACCCAGATGAAGGCCCAGAAAAAGACGGTTGACAACCTCTTCGATCAGTTGTCAACCCTGTTCGACAACGAGGACGAGAATAACCAGAGTGAAGACTTCAAGTTGCGCTCCAATGTAAAAGACGTCATGAATACGCATGACCAGATAGAAGCTATCCAGCCTGCCATCTATGATGCTGTCAAAACCTACCTGGGCCTTGTGTCGGAACTGGCAGAAGTGAACCGACAGAAGACAGCACTTGAAACGCAGAAAGACGCCATCACCACGGGTGATGACTTCAAGAACAATACCACTGGCGCGAAGTTGACCCTGAATGCCGAGAGTATCAGTATCGCGAACATTGACGGTGAAGGCAACCTGCATACCAACGACGAGGCAGGTATCATCCTCAGAACACCCAAGATGGGTATCAGTATGATGGACGATACAGGTAAGCTGGTGGAAGGCAGCAGCTTCGGAGTGGGGGCAGAGAATATCTCACTGGTCACCCGGAATGTATCTGACGATGGTAAGGAATTCCCGACTGTCGGACAAGTCTATATCGACTCGAAGAATATCACATTTGAGGCCGTTGACTATAAGCTTGACGACAATTCCCTGACTATCGAGAAGGAACTGACGGCAGACGGCAGCATACAGCTGAGAGCCAAGACGGTGGAGGTATCAACCAGTAATCCGAAGGATCTGACGTACGATACCGACGGCAATCTGACCTCAGGTGAATATACGGCTGAGGGTGATGTGATCTTCAAGACCAAGAACCTGACGGTGGATTGTCTCGACTACGAGGTTTCCGACGGCGAGCTGAAGATGAAGGCTCAGACTGCCGACAGTACGGTTTCAGTACGTGCGGAGAAGACCAACTTCCTCTCTGCCGATGCCGAGGGTAAGGCTACGGGCAGCTTCACTGCCAACGCCAAGACCGTCACCATCAAGTCGATGGATGTGGATAAGGATAGCCTGGCTGACTCTGCACTTGCTGCAGGTAGTACGATGGTGCTCTTATCAGAAAAGATGTACGCGGGCGCGAAGTCGAAGGATGTGAAGAGTAAGAAAGTGCAGGTGGTATCCGAGGAGATTGGTGTCTTTGCCGACAATACCTTCGAGGCGCAGCAGGGTGAGGCTAAGGCCGTGGTGCAGCTTGACGGCGGCAAAACCTCATTAGGTGGTGATAAGACGCAGATCTATGGCGACACCACGATTGAAGCCAAGACGGAAATCAAGGATGAACTCAAGGCACCGAAAGCCACCATTGACCATGTGGAGGCTAAGTCATCCTTCAAGTCGCCGAACATCAAAGACGGTGCGTCTGCCGGCGGCGGTGGCGGCGGTGGCAGCCTGAGTGCCAAGCTGACGTTAGAGGATGCGCCTGCAGATGATACATCGGCAGAGACGGAGTAAAGGATACAAAGTAAAAAGATCAAAGTATGAGACGAGTAATCATCACGGAATTCAGTAACTTGAGCGAGAAGCTAAGCAATCAGTGTATTATCTTCTCCTATCGGCTGCAAAACCTCTGTATTAAGGCAGAACCGGCATCGCTACTGTCTATACAAGTGAACATTGACGGACAGAACAAGAATATAGAAGAATGTGCGGCTATAGGCAAGGGCGACGACAAATACACCTTCAAGATCATACCGCTTTTCGAGGAGGATCTGCCACAGGTGGCATTGGCTATTAAAAGGGCGCATCCGGAGTTCAAGCAGGATATAGAAGAGTTGCAGATCGATGATGTGGATATGGCAAGCGTCATGATCTCAGAAAGTACGGAAGATGCCAGGAAAGTGAGAAACCTTCCTTATATCCTGTTGACAATGCCAGAGGTCAATGACACTCGCTACGACGTGTTGACAGAAGGCTTGAAGCTGTGCTATGATGAATGTAAAGCAAAAATTGATGCCATTTACAATGCTTCCAAACTGAAGTTTGACAAAGAGAAACTTCTTGAGACGAAGGACGATCAGGATAAGTTGGATGGCCTCGTGGAGAAGATCAAGACGAAGACTGATGAGCAGTGTGAGCAGATCTACAATAACAAGTTGCAGGAGATCGAGGCTGCCTTTAGTAAATGGCAAGAAGAACATCTTTTTGATTCATAGGGTCCGGAGTTGTGGAATGAGTAAACAATTATTGTTCGGTTATGGCTTTATCAGCAGTTTTAGAAATAGGTGACAACGGAATCAAACGTTATCAGAAGCAATATTTGCTTTCTGACTTCCGCATTGTCTTCAATCGTTCGTATAACGTGCTTCCGACGGGTATGGCACGTTGCGAACGTATGGAATTGGTTATTGTGGTGCCTGGCAGGAAAGACCTGGAGATGTTTTCCTGGTTCCTGCATGGCGACTCCATAGATGGGCGTATCGTCATCGGCCTCACTGATGAGGTGAATGATAATGATGCGAAGGTGCAGGTACTCTATTTTGAAGGTGCCAAGCTCTTCTCTATGTCAGAGAAATACGATATAGACAGTTCTCGTCGCAGACTGTTGAAGTTGTCGATGGTATCTGAAAGTGTGCAATTAGAACATGTAAAATTCAAATGTGTATAGACCATGCTGCCATTTAATTCCAAAGAACTGAAAGCTGTTGTAACGCTTGACAATGTGCTGGATGGTGCCAAACGTGTGCTGAAGGAGAATTGTCTCGTTGTGCAGAATTTCGATTACCAGTGTTCGCTGAAGCGCAATGAGAAAGGCCGGGTATTTGGTGCCATGGAATCGGTGATCCTCTCATTCAGGGTCCGTGTGAATGATCCGCGCCATGCGATGATATTCCTGATGGAATTGGCATCGAATAATGTGAGCTGTTTCTCGTTCCTGTTCAATGCCACCTATGGCCCTAATGAGCGTCTTAGAGATTATGAGGATGGCATGGTGGTCAGGGGCTACCTTGTCAGTGCAGAGGAGCAATACTCGACCGAGACTTCGGAAACTGGACGTTATAAACAGATGCTGCTGGATCTGAAGTTGCTGGTTAGTGAGGTGATTTACCTTGGATATGAGGAAGATAAGAACCTTCATGGTGTCTTTATTCACAAGAATAAATAAAAAACAGGAAAGTGATGTTGACAGAAAGAAACGGCTCTACTATAACAGTTGTGCTCAGTAAGGAACGCCCAGCGAATTACTTCACCCTTTTGTCGGAGGAGTTGATCAGCTACAAGGGGCAGGGGATCAAGAAGATCATATTCGATGCTACGGAGTTGATGTACCTCAAAGGTGAGGGCGTTTCTCACGTTGTCTCCGCCTGTAAGGAAATGGGGAGCAAACCTGAAGTCGTATTTGTGAATTGTCCTAAGGAGATACAGGATATGCTCGGCCTTGTCGGGCTCGGCACGATCATCAAGTTTGAAACGAATCAAGCGTTGCTCGAAAGTGTTCGTGAGAAGAAGTATCATAATCTGAAGGAAGATGCCATTCAAAGACTGGATGAACGCCGACACAAGTTACTGGAAGAATTTGCTGCAAAGAACGACGTGGTTTGTTACACGATGAAGTTGGGACAAGAAGAATAACCAAATGACAAGATGGCTTTACTGCTCTTGGTGTTGATGCTGTTCTGCAGCACGGTTGCTGGTGCACAACAGCGTGACAAATATGAGTTCATGCGTAATCTGCCTGTCTATGCCGACTCGCTGATTGCCGATCTGAACTATCCTTTAGCCTGGGGAAATAGTGATGTCAAGGACTTCGATGCGTGGCGGAAAGTGGCGCGTCAGAAGGTGTTTGACTGCATGCTTACCCCACCGCCACCACCAGCAAAGGGCTATGAGGCAAAAGTGCTTTTCGAGGAACAACGCGACGGCTATAAGGCTCGTAAGATCGAAATCCGTCTGAGCCGTTACTATACGGTACCTGCCTATGTGCTCATCCCTGACGGCAAAGGACCGTTTCCTGCTGTCAACCTGTTGCACGACCATGGTGCCCATCTCTTTATCGGCAAGGAGAAGGTGATCCGTCCGTTAGCCTGCGAGGATTCGACAGTCATCAAGGATGCCGAGGCGTGGCTGACGGGTTATGGTCATCAGTTCTTCGGTGATTATCTGGCTAAGAACGGATATGTGGTGTTTGCTGCTGATGCCCCGATGTGGGGAGAACGTGGCCAGAAGGAAGGCCCTCGCCGTGACCGTTATGATATGATTGCAGGCAATATGATGATGTATGGTATCGATCTCTCGGCCTATATGACCTACGATGATATCGCCGGGACGGAATATCTCGCTACGATGCCAGAGGTGGATGCCTCGCGGATCGGTTGTACAGGTTGGTCGATGGGCGCCTATCGTGCCTGGATGCTCGCAGCGCTCTCCGACCGGATCAAGGCCAGTGCCTCCATCTGTTGGATGGTCACGACCGATGAACAGATGTCATTCAAATACAATCGTACTGAGAATGGCGGTTTTGCCAACTGTTTCCCAGGTTTACGCCGTTGGCTCGACTATCCTCATGTGGCGAGTATCGCTTGTCCGAAGGCCATGCTCTTCATCAATGGTTCTCAGGATAAGCTGTTTCCTGTGGCAGGTGTGCAGAAAGCCTTCGATACCATGCATGCCACCTGGCAGAGTCAGGGTGCCGATGACAAACTGGAAACGGAGCTATGGGATATCCCCCATAGTTGTCCTGTCAAAGCCCAGGAGCGCGTGCTCGAGTTCTTCCAAAAGCATCTTTAGACGTTAGGGTAGCACAACCTTTTTGGTCTCCTGTCCTTTCTTCATGATATACAGTCCTTTGGTGGGAGCACTATGCTGATGCCCCATGAGGTCATACCACTGTGCGGGTGTGCCGTTCTGGATGGTCGGCATCATGTGAATATCTGTAGCGCCATCATTGAAGGCTGCGAGGATGGCGGTGGGCTTGCCGTCGGTTGTAAAAGCCCCCATGTCGTAAGCTCCCCAACCTACCGTATCATAATAATCAGGCTTCCAGACACCATCCACTTCGGGCTCCCAATAAAGGATGCCGGCACATTGCGGCAGTGGCTTCATCTTATCGAAGAGGTCTGTCATCACCTTCGAGCCTGTTTCAACATCTTGTTGGGGGAATCCTGTCTCAACGATCATCACGGGCACATTGAATAGATTGCCCAATGTCTTTACGCTGTTGGCGGCATTGGTGTTGCTCGCCACGTCGCTTTTCGTGGTGTCGTTCCAGTCTTTTGGGTCTGGATAGTGGGAGAGTCCGATCATGTCGAACTTGCCACCAGCCTCCTTGAACTCCTTATAGAACCAGCCGTCATATTCGGCAGCCTGATAGGCATTGGCGATATGTACGATGACATAGGCATCAGGCAGCACTTCCTTCACGGCGTCATAGGCCGCATTGCTCAAAGCGACGTAGTTGGTATAGCGGGCACTGCCGCTTTTGGTGTCCCATTCGATCTTGCCGCTGTCGAAGATCATGCCGTTATTCGTCTCGTTGCCCACCTGTACCCATTTGGGTTCAATGCCTTTTTCCTTTAATGCGGTCAGCATATCCTTCGTATGGTCAGCAATGGCGGTCTTCAGCTGCTCTGAAGAATAACTGCTCCAATCTTTTGGCTTCTCCTGACGCCCTGGGTCGGCGAAGAAGTCGCTGTAATGGAAGTCGATCATCACGTCGAGCCCTTGCTGATGGGCACGTTCCGCCTTCTCCAGCACATCATCCTTGTCGCACCAGGCTCCATAACCATAACCCTCAGGATTCACCCAGACGCGCAGTCTGACGGCATTCATCCCAATCTGTTTCAACAGGGCAAAGAGCTCTGTTTCCTGTCCATCGGCATTATAGAACTTCCTGCCACTTGCCTCCATCTCCGTACACCAGCTGGCATCTGCGCCACGCACAAAGCTGCTTTGGGCATCAGCGGTGGTGGCTAACAGAAGGAACAACATGGATGTAATAATCTGTTTCATTGTGATTCGTTTTTAAGTTATATTTCTGTTTTATGGCACAAAGATAGGCAAAAAAATACAAAATTCGAAGGGAAAATCGAAAATTATGGTTTGTTTTGTGGATTTTTCATTATTTTTGCACACATCTAAATAACCATTCGCATGAAGAAACTGCTTTTTGTATTGCTGACTGCACTTTTTGCAGGTACGGTGACCGCCCAGATTCCATCTGTGTCAATATTAGGTGACTCCTATTCCACCTATGAGGATTTTGTGACACCAGCCACGAATGAATTGTGGTATTATGCCCAGAACGGTGAGGGAAAGACTGACGTGAAGGATGTCAGTCAGACCTGGTGGCATCAGGTGATCAAAGAAAACGGCTGGCGCATGTGCCTGAATAACTCCTACAGCGGCGCGACGATCAGCTATACAGGCTATGATGGCAACGACTACAGTGCCCGTTCCTTCAACACCCGTATGAACAATCTGGGCTCGCCCGATATCATCTTTGTCTTCGGAGCCACTAACGACAGTTGGGCTGGGGCGCCTGTCGGCGAATATAAGTATGAGGGTGTCACGAAGGGAGATATGTATTTCTTCCGTCCGGCATTAGCTCACATGCTGAAATGGATGACTGACTATTATCTGAACACCAAGATATACTTTGTGTTGAATGACGATCTGCGCGATGAGATTGATGAGTCGGTGAAGACTATCTGTGCCCGTTACGGTGTGCCCGTGATTGAACTGGAGGGCATCGACAAGATCTCTGGACATCCCTCAGTGAAGGGTATGCGCCAGATTGCTGACCAAGTGAACCGATTTGTGAAAAAGTAACATACAATTTCTGAAAAAGGTATGAGACGACTCTCTTTGTTTTTGCTTCAATTGTTTGTGTGTGCCACTTTGGGTGCTCAGGAAATCATCGATCTGACGGGTTCTTGGGACTTTTCCGTAGGCGACTCGGCTATCTATAATGACTTTGTGCAACTGCCTGGTACGATGCTCTCCAATGGCAAGGGTGAGCAGACTGAACGCCTTTGGTATCGGCGTAGCATCTATGTGCCCGCAGGCTGGAATGAACGGCATGTATCACTCTTCCTTGAGCGTCCGAGTGCGGAGACCACTGTCAAGGTGAATGGCATGGATGTGGGGAGCAGTCAGAACCGTTTTACGGCTCACAAATATGATGTCACCAAATTCCTGATATTTGGTCAGCGCAATCTGATAGAGGTATCCACACCTTCTACCAAAGGAAGCTGGCAAGGTATCTCTGGCCGTATGGAACTGCGTGCGCAGCCTCGTAACCTCTATATCGAGCGGGTGAAGCTGACGCCTTATCCTTTCCAGGGCCTCTTGCAGATCGATCTTCAGTTGACGGGTCGTATCAACTATCTGAACAGTGAAGTTGTGGAGGTGCTGATGCAACGTGCGGATGTTGACTCTGCCGCCATCGTAAACCGCTATTTCCCTCTGAATGGTCGTCAACTCAAGTTCATGATGCCTTTCAGTAATGAGGTGGCTATCTGGGATGAATTCTTCCCGCATCTCTATCGGATCGGTATCTCAGTGGGTAATGACTACTACGAGACGACCTTTGGCATGCATGAGACGATGATGAGTCATCATCAACCCGTCCTCAACGGACACGACATCTTCCTGCGTGGCGTCGTGAAAGACGACAAGTTCCCTAAGACAGGATGCCCGCCGACGGATGTGGAGTCGTGGCTTGACACCTTCCGAGCCTGTAAGGATCGAGGGCTTAACCTGATGCGCTTCAAGGGTTATTGCCCCCCTGAGGCTGCCTTTACCGCTGCTGACAGACTGGGCTTCTACCTGCAGCCCGATATCCCTGCAGCCCAAGGCGAAGAGACCAACCGTGTGATAGAGGCTTATATCCATCATCCCTCGTTCCTGCTGATGGGAACCGAGTACTTCCCTGACTCCATCCGACCTGCCATCCAGTCAATCCCGTCTTCTGGGATGGATAATGACAGTCTGCGCCTGAACTACTATAAGCAGAAGGTAGAGACCAGTCTGCTGTCTGACGATAATGTAGGATTCGAACTGCAGGACTTTGCTGAGGTCTGCCGTCTCCCTGTTAAACAGTGGCACCTGTTCTGCTCGTCAGTCGTACCGTTGGTCCGTTTCCCAAAGGCTGATTTCACTGCTGCTGACACCCTCCGTGTGCCTGTAGAGGTCTATAATGCAATGAATGGTGATATCAGTCCCATCCGAGCTGCCTATTTTATCACCAACGAACAGCAACAGGTGTTGGCTGGTGGTGAGATATCAAAGAAGGGCATCCCTCTGGGGAAACATGTGGAACTGGGCTCTATCATGGTACCGTTCAACACCATCCCGGGTCCTCAGAAACTCGCCCTCACCGTCACTTTAGGCAACAAGATCGCAAACCGCTGGGAGTTCACATCTCCGGAGAATACGCCCCAAGAGCCTGAACCCTCAGGTGATTAGGATTTGCGTTTCGCCGCTATCCAGACCTTATGTGAATGACTTCCGCGAGTGGTGATGCCGGAATCGGTATCAGCCATCAGTCGCGTCTGCCCTGGTTGGCCAAATCTATTGTAACTTTTCTCATTCAGATTTTTGAATTCCTCTATACATTCCTACATTTTCTTTGTATTCTATTGTTTATTAGACAATTAAGTGATGTATAGATACTAAAATAGCATAGTCGTCTATACATGTTCAGCGAACTACGGGTCGTTCCTGACGTCTCTTCGGCTTGTTCACGTATCATCTCCGAGGGAAAGATGACTTTGTTTCGTAGGTGTTTCTGAATTCGAAACAAATTGTTTCTGTCTATGAAACAAGGTGTTTCTGCCTTGGAAACAAAATGTTTCCATTACTTATATAAACAAGGAACATGTTAATAACCAATCGTTTAAATAGGATTTTACTCTATCGCAAGCCAGAATTAGCACTAATTATGTATAGTTGCCAAATAGATGTATGCTCTATACATGATACTAATTACCTAATAATAAGCAAGTTTCTTGTCAAAATGTATAGATGTATAGTGTTTTCTAACTTTTTAATCAAAATGTTTCTTGTAATAACTCATACCGACAGGGCAGACGCTCACGTCTAATCCCGTCTTAAACGCCAGTTTCTACTTTCATCAAGATAGATAGTGTTATTCTTGTGCATCTTATAAAGTTATATGCTCAAAGACGCTTCTATTCCATATTCAGATTCGATTCTTTGCTCATTAATCGCAATGACATGAAGATTCCTTTCCCGCAAGAGCTGACGCAAGGATAGAGTACACATTATTATATAACAGCGTTCAGCAGAGTCCCACAACCATACAAGTTCACCATACAACCATACAAGTTTACCCCTCCGCTCGACCAACGGTCGCTTGCAAGGCAAGAACCCCACAACCCCACAAGTTAATACCCCCTCAACCCCCACAACCTCAAAACGCGAGATAGCAAAAACTAAGCGTTTAAAAGCTTTATTATCCGCTATTGGAGCAAATGGCTCAAATCTAAAAGTTTTAATGGAATCGATGCAGAGAAAGGATGGAAAAGGGTTTGTGAGCACATATATTGTGCCAAACAATGGGACAAAGAAAGGGGCAAAAATGATGGGTAAAATAAAAAGTCGCTGATTATCAGCGACTTTCCTTTGATTTCAGTGATCCGTTTGGGGCTCGAACCCAAGACCCCAACATTAAAAGTGTTGTGCTCTACCGACTGAGCTAACGGATCGACCTTCATTGTGCAATCTTTCGAAAGCGGCTGCAATGATGGTGCAAACCGAGAGCAGAAAGCTGGCTTTTTGCCGAGGTGCAGCCCATCATCGCGGGCGATTTGTTTAAAATCGGCTGCAAAGGTACAACGATTTTTTGAATCTGCCAAATTTATTCGGGGGATTTTTCAATTTCAGGCTCATTTTCATCCTCTTTCGTCACATAGCGTTGGTAGTAGGCGATGAGCAACGTGGTGAGCGGCAGGGCAATGATCAGACCTAAGAAACCCAACAGGGCTCCCCATACTGAGAGGCTCAGCAACAGAATGGCAGGGTTGAGGCCCATCGCACTTCCCATTACCTTCGGCGTTACAATCATATCACAGATGAGCTGTACCACGATGAATACAATCAGTGCGCCAGCAAGGATAATCCAGAAACTTTGGCCCGTATCTGCAGACTTCAGCAGGGCTAACAGCACAGTGGGGATGAGGGCGAAGGTATGCAGGTAAGGTACGAGATCCATAATGCCGATCATAATGCCGAGTCCGATTGCCATCGGGAAGTCGATAATCGTAAATCCGATGCAGAAGAGGGTACCCATGATAAGGGCTACAAGCCCCTGGCCGCGGACATAGTTGTTGAGTGCCTTTTTCATATCCCCCATCAGCTCATGCCAGAACGGACGGTATTTCTTGGGGAAGATACGGATCCAGTTCTCTGACAGATATTCGTAGTCGAGCAGGATGAAGAACATATATAACAAGGTGATAAATGAGGCGATGATGCTCATGATGACACTATAGGTCTGTCCGAGGAAGGTGAAGACGCCTGGCATTATCGTTTTGAGTCCGTCGGTAAAGTCCTTGCTCTTGAAGAATTTCTCGATGTCATGATGATTCTCATTAAACCATCGTGACACAGCATCAGGAATGGAGTCGATGTTTGCTGTCTTATGGATATAGTCGGTAACCAGACTCCCTAACTTCTCAAACTGTTCAAACATCGGCGGGATGATGAGGTAAATCACACCCGTGATGACGGCTATGACAACAATGAGGGTCAGTAGGATACTGAGAGCACGTGGTGTATGCAGACGCCGATCCGCGAATGATACCATCGGATAGAGCAGATAGGCGAACAACCAGGCGACGAAGAATGGGAGCAGGATTTCACTGAGATAATCAATCAACAGGAACACTGCAATGGCTAAAGACCAAAGACCTGCCTGCCTAAGCAGGCGTTCATAGTTAAGGGGTTTTTCTGTCATATTGTCTGCAAATTTGCCCGCAAAATTACCAAATCCTTTTAAAAATTGCAAAGATTTTACTACTTTTTTTGTCTATTCTGATATTTTGCGCTAAATTTGTCCCCGTTATGGGCATATTGTACATTGTTCCAACACCCGTCGGCAATATGGAGGACATGACCTTCAGGGCTGTCCGAATCCTGAAAGAGGTAGACCTCGTACTTGCTGAAGATACCCGCACGTCGGGCATCCTGTTGAAGCATTACGATATCAAGAACACCCTGATGTCTCACCATAAGTTCAATGAGCATGGCACATCGGCTGGCGTCGTCAGTCGTCTGTTAGCAGGTGAGAATGTGGCGCTGATCAGTGATGCTGGTACGCCAGGCATCAGCGACCCGGGGTTCTTCCTAGTGCGTGAGGCCGTGAGGGCTGGGGTAGAGGTGCAGTGTCTGCCAGGGGCCACCGCTTTCGTGCCGGCGCTGGTATCAAGCGGACTGCCTTGCGATCGTTTTGCCTTCGAGGGTTTCCTGCCGCAAAAGAAAGGTCGCCAGACGAAGCTCGAATCACTGAAGGAGGAGGAACGCACGATGATCTTCTATGAGTCGCCTTATCGACTGGTGAAGACACTTCAGCAGTTTGCCGAGACTTATGGTGGTGAGCGTCAAGTGAGCGTCTGCCGTGAGATATCGAAAGTGCATGAGGAGAGTGTACGTGGAACGCTTGATGAGGTAATTGCCCATTTCAAGGAGAAAGAGCCGAAAGGTGAGATCGTGATCATCCTCGCTGGATGTGACGAGAAACCGAAGACGTCAAAGAAAGTATTATTTAATAATAAATAAGGTATGAAGAAATTAGTTTTTGCTATTGCCTGCACACTTGCGGTTGCCAGCTGTAACCAAGATGCAGCCAAGAAAGTTGAGCAGGTTGCTCAGCAGCAACGTGACTCATTAGAGCAAATTATCTCTCAGAAGGACAATGAGATTAACGACATGATGACTACCCTCAGCGATATTGAGGAGGGTTTCCGTGAGATTACGGAGGCCCAGAGTCGTGTGACACTTGCTAAACAAGGCGAGGGTACGAACACCATGCAGCGTATCAAGGAGAACTTCCAGTTTATCCAGGCTCAGATGCAGCAGAATAAGGAGCTGATCAACAAACTGAAGCAGCAGGTGCGTGAGAGTAGCGTGAAAGGTGGTCAGTTGAAGAAGATCATAGATAATCTGACTCAGCAACTCGAGACGAAGGATCAGCAGTTGCAGGCTCTCCGTGAAGAACTGGACAGAAAGGACATCCACATTGCAGAACTTGATGAGAAAGTGGCTACGCTGGAAGAGGATAACACGAAGAAGGATGAGACTATCACTGCACAGGATAAGGCCATTAATTCAGCTTGGTTTGTATTTGGTACTAAGGATGAACTTAAATCACAGAATATACTCTCCAAGGATGGTTTGTTCAGTAAGACAAAGGTTCTCTCGAAGGACTTCAACAAGGATTACTTCACCAAGATCGATATCCGTATCGACAAGGAGATCAAGCTCTATAGCAAGTCGGCACAGATCATGACTTCTCATCCTGCAGGTTCTTACACGTTGCAGCCTGATGCCAACAAGCAGTATGTGCTCCGAATTAATAATCCTGAGGCATTCTGGTCAACCAGCAAGTATCTCGTAGTATTAGTGAAATAATAGAATAGTAAATAACAATAAATGAAAAGGGTCTTCAAAAGACCCTTTTTTTATGGCGCTTAATTCTCTTGCCAGAAACTCCTGGTGAACAACACCAGGACAGTCATAATCTCAAGACGTCCCATCAACATTAGGAGGCATAACACCCATTTGATATGATCTGCCATACCAGACCATGTGATGTTCGCGCCGATGTCGTTAGCCAGCGACGGACCCACGTTGCTGACACAGCTCAGGGCGATGATGATGGAATTGACGCTGTCGATGCCTGATATGATCATGATCGTTGTCGTCACCAACAGCATCAGGACAACGAGTACGAAGAAGGCAGAGAGGGCGATCAGTCTGGCGCGTGGCACGTTCTGACCATTGATTCTGACAGGCAGCACAGCATTGGGGTGCAGACTCTGGCGGAAGTTGTTGCGAACCACCTTTAACAACATCACACCACGGATACACTTGAATCCGCCGCTGGTACTACCAGCACAGGCTCCGAGAAGCATGATGCAGCCGATGATGATCCATGTGATATGAGGCCATTGTGCCACATCTGCGCTATAGACACCTGTGGTAGTCATGAACGATACTACCTGGTAAAGTGATTCGCGGAAGGCCCGTTCGTAGTCATAACCCAATTGGAGTACCAATGTGGACATGATAGCGATGGTGGCGATGACTACTACCGTGACATAGAGTTTGAACTCCGAGTCCCTGAAAAGATGCGTCAGGCGGGTCTTGAAGATACTGACATACAATAAGGTGAAGTTGATGCCTGCCAGGAACTGGAAGATGATGGAGATATAGTCGATCTCAGGGGAATTGAACACGTTAGTACCGTCATTATGAATGCAGAAACCGCCCGTCGCCGTTGTGGTCATCGAATAGTTCAGTGCTTCATACCAGTTCATACCCACTGCCCAGAAGGAAACACCACAACCGATGGTAAGCAACAGATAGATAGACCAGATCCACTTGGCTGTCGTCGTCAGTCTTGGGTGCATCTTAGCCTTGATAGGACCAGTGGCCTCTGCCGCGAACACCTTCACACTACCAGCTACCAACGAGGGAAGAATGGCAATGGTGAAGAACACGATTCCCAAACCGCCTACCCATTGTGTCAGCGAGCGCCAGAACAGGATACCATGTGGCAGACATTCCACGTCGTCGAGAATCGAGGCACCTGTAGTCGTAAAACCGGAGATTGTCTCAAAGTAGGCATCTGTCAGATTCGTGATGCTGCCATGAATCAGGAAGGGGAACATTCCGAACAGCGAGAAGATAACCCATACCGATGTCACAAGCAGATAGGCATCGTGACGGCTCAGGGTGTTCTGGGCGTGACGTCCCATGAAGAGAAAAATGAATCCGCATCCGAAGGTTATCAGCATCGACATGATAAACGCCATCTGATCATCTTCATGGAAGACGATAGCCATAATGGCACACCACGACATGAAGAAGGCCTCGATAAACAGAAGGGAGCCGATAATCTTACTGATGATACGGAAGTTTACCATATCGAGCCGTTTTTGAAGTATTTCTCGATGTTATGCAGTTTAGTCTCATGGCAGAACACCATGACAGAGTCGCCGGCTTCAATCTGGGAGTTACCATTCACCAGCATACCAGTACCCTTACGCACCAGTCCACCGATTGTCACGCCGAAAGGCAGTCCCAAGTCTTTCACGGGCTTCTTTGTGACACTTGATCCTTCGGCAGCCGTAAACTCAGCCACCTCAGCATCCACCAGCATCAGCGAGCGCATGTTATCTACGTCGGCATCCAACAGCATCTGGAAGATATGACTGGCAGCAATGGTCTTCTTATTGATGATCGTACCGATATCCAGACTCTCCGCCATATTCACATAGTCCAGATTCTCTACTAAGGCGATCGTCTTCCTCACACCGAGTTTCTTTGCTGTCAGACAGGCCAGGATATTGGTCTCGGCATTCTCAGTCAGCGCCACAAAAGCCTGAGTGTGTCGGATGCCTTCTTCCTGCAGTAGTCCTAAGTCACGACCATCACCGTGAATCACCATTGCCTCCTCGTGTTCCAACAGATCGTTCAACTTCTCACAGCGTTTTGAACTTTTCTCGATGATCTTCACATTCATATAGTTGGGGATGGCCAGTGCAGCACGGACAGCTGTCTTTCCACCACCCATGATGATCACGTTCTTCACATCGGTATAGTGCTCCTTGCCTACGATCTTACGGATATAGGGGATATAGTCTTTGGTTGTCATGAAGTAGGCGAGATCGTTCACGTGCAACTCATCCATACCACCAGGAATCAAGGTGTCATCATCACGTTTGATGGCTACGATATGGTAAGGATCGTCGGGTCCGCAGAGTTCTCGTAGCGGACGGTTCAGGATCTCAGCTCCATCCCTGAGTTTGATGCCTAACAGGGTCAGGGCACCGTCGTGCACATCCCAACGCTGTCTCACCCAAGAGAGTTTCAGTCCGTTTGTGATGTCTTCTGCAGCCAATACCTCTGGATAGATCAGCGAATCGATACCTAAGTTCTTGAAAAACTGATGCAGGTCAGGTGACAGATATTCGTAGTTGTCGATACGGGCCACCGTCTTTTTGGCACCAAGGGCATGGGCGAGGATACAGGCATTCATGTTGATGCTCTCCTCAGGGGTGACACCCACAAAGAGGTCTGCATGCTGCACACCTGCTTCCTTCATAGCCTTAATGCTGGTGGGCGAAGCCTGATAGGTCATCACGTCATACTCGCTCACCCCTGCCAGTCGTTCACTGTCAGCGTCGATGAGCACACAGTCCTGATGCTCTCCTGACAACAGCTTTGACAGATGGGTACCTACGGCACCTGCACCGACAATCACTACTTTCATACTTCAGTAATGGCTTTGATAATACCTTCAGCGTCAAGTCCCACAATCTTGTGGAGCTCAGCTACCGTACCATGCTCAACAAAGGCGTCTGGCATACCCAGAAGCGTAACCTTCGGCTGATAGCCGTGATCGTTCATCCATTCCAGTACAGCAGAGCCAAGTCCGCCTTTCTTCACACCGTTCTCAATGGTGATCACATGTTTGAACTTGCGTCCCACCTCCTCAAGAATCTGTTCGTCTATCGGTTTCAGGAATCGCATATCGTAGTGGGCCACACTGACCTTATTACCAATCATTTCGATGGCCTTTGTCACATTGTTACCTATCGGCCCGATACTCAGCACAGCTACATCAGTGCCTTCATGCATCTTACGGCCAGTACCCACCTTTACCTCTTCAAGCGGACAGCGCCAGTCTTGTAATACACCACCACCTCGAGGATAGCGGATCACGAACGGTCCTTTGTTTGGCAATTGTGCCGTATACATCAGTCGGCGCAGCTCATGTTCATCCATCGGCGATGAGATCGTCAGATTGGGAACTGGACGTAAGGCGGCCAGGTCGAAGGCACCATGATGGGTAGGACCGTCTTCACCCACCAGTCCGGCACGGTCGAAACAGAATACCATATTCAAGTTCAACAGGGCCACATCGTGGATGATATTGTCGAAAGCGCGTTGTGCAAAGGCACTATAGATGTTACAGAAGGGTAGCAGACCGTCCTTCGCCATACCGCCTGAGAAAGTCACGGCATGCCCTTCAGCGATACCCACGTCGAAGGTGCGCTCAGGCATCTCCTTCATCATGATATTCATTGAGCAACCCGAAGGCATCGCAGGTGTCACACCCACAATCTTCGGATTCTGCTTGGCCAGCTCTAACAGCGTGTGACCAAACACGTCCTGATACTTCTGAGGTTTCGTCGGATCCTTGTCGATGATACGTTCACCTGTCTCTGGATCGAATTTGCCTGGTGCGTGCCAGATGGTCACATCTTTCTCGGCAGGGGCATAACCATGTCCTTTCTGGGTATGCAGGTGCAACAGTCTCGGACCTTTCATCTCCTTAATACTACGCAGGATACGAACCAGTTCCTTTACGTCGTGACCATCAAACGGACCGAAGTAGCGGATATCCATACCGTCGAAGATGTTCTGCTGATGGGCAATGGCGCTCTTCACGGCATTCGACAAACGTTGGATGCCTTTCTTACGGTCATCGGTCATCAGTCCCTTCTTATAGAGCCAACTGGTGGTCTTGAGTTTGATGGCGTTATAGGTCTCGTTGGTGTTCAGTCCCAGCAGATACTGCTTCATGCCGCCCACCGAACGGTCGATACTCATGTTGTTATCATTGAGGATGATCAGCAGGTCGTTGGGTGATGATGATACATTGTTCAGTCCCTCAAAAGCCAGTCCGCCTGAGAGTGCACCGTCGCCGATCACTGCCACCACATGCCGTTTGTCGTTACCCTCTAACTTGGCAGCTACAGCCATGCCTAAGGCTGCTGATATCGAGTTGCTGGCATGCCCGCAGGCAAAGGTGTCGTATTCGCTTTCAGCGGGGGATGGGAAAGGCTTGATACCGCCTAGCTTTCGGTTCGTACAGAACTTCTCTCTACGTCCTGTCAGTATCTTATGGCCGTAAGCCTGATGACCTACGTCCCACACGAGTCTGTCATCTGGGGTATTATAGACATAATGCAGTGCCACCGTGAGTTCCACCACACCTAAGCTCGATGCCAGATGGCCTGGGTTGACAGCTACTTCTTGCACAATATCCTCACGCAATTCTTTGCAAAGCTGAGGCAGTTCATCAACAGATAACTTGCGTAAATCCTCAGGATATTGGATCTTATTTAGTAATGTAAACTCTTTCTTGTCCACAGTAATCATTCAATTATGCGTGCAAAGGTACGCTAAAATTTGTAAAAAACAAAATTTTTCTCAAAAATATTCGGTTTATGGGCATTTGTTTTGTTGGTTTGGCAAAAAGTTGTAAATTTGCAGAAAATTTGCAGAAAATTTGCAGAACGAGTTTTGGGGTATGAAATACATCACGCTGCCGACATCAGAGGTCCGTCACCTGTCGTTCTATCTGGCGATGGAGGAGTATGTGGCGCGTCATTTCGATGAGCCCGATTGCTTCTTCCTTTGGCAGGTGGAACCGAGTGTGATCTTCGGACGAAACCAGGTGCTGGAAAACGAGGTGAATGTCGATTACTGCCGTACCCATGGCATCAAGCTCTATCGACGCAAGAGTGGGGGTGGCTGTGTGTATGCCGATATGGACAATCTGATGTGGTCGTTCATCACTTCCGAGGAGAATGTGAACTTCGCCTTCAACCGCTTCATTAACATGGTGTTGCTGGTACTGCGGAAGTTGGGCATCGAGGCCACGGGTACGAGCCATAACGATGTGATGATCGGCGACAGGAAGGTCTGTGGAACGGCCTGCTACCATCTGGAGGGCAGGAGTATTGTGCATAGTACCATGCTCTACGATACGAATATGGCACACATGGTGAACGCCATCACACCAAGTCGGGAGAAACTGCAAAAGAAGGGTATTGAGAGCGTCAGGCAGCGCATCACCCTGTTGAAGGACTATACGTCGCAAAGTCTTGACGATGTGAAGACGCTGATTCGGGAGACGCTCTGTCAAGATTCGCGGATGCTGACACCCGCAGAAGTGGCTGCCGTCGAAACGCTGGAGCAGACCTATCTGAAAGAAGAATTCATTAAAATATTACAATAGTCTATGGCAATAAAACAAGAATTAGAAAAACGGGAGAAACGCACCTGTCTCCATGACAAGCATTTGTCGTTGGGAGCCATGATGGTGTCCTTTGGTGGCTTTGATATGCCGTTACTCTATCAGAATGCGGGTATCGCCCCAGAGCATTATGCCGTCCGTGAGAAGGTGGGACTGTTTGATGTCTCTCATATGGGAGAAGTCATCGTACGCGGCAAGGATGCCGAACGTTATGTAAACCACATCTTTACCAACGATGTCACTGCGATGCCTGTAGGTAAGATCCTCTATGGTATGATGTGCTACGAGAACGGTGGTACGGTTGATGATCTCTTGGTCTATAAGCTGGGGGAGAATGATTTCTTCCTCGTCATCAACGCCGCCAACATTGATAAGGACTGGGCTTGGATGCAACAGCATGCCGAGGGTTTCGACATCGAGTTACGTAATGCGTCTGACGATTATGGACAGCTGGCTGTTCAGGGCCCAGAGTCGGAACATATCATGGAGACGGTATTGGGTTTGCCCTGCAAGGAACTAGTATTTTACACCGTTAAGGTGATTGATGATGTCATCATCAGTCGTACTGGCTATACAGGTGAGGACGGCTTTGAAATCTATGCCGCGCCCGACTTTATCCGCGATTGTTGGGATAAGATGATAGCCGCTGGCGTACAGCCCTGTGGACTCGGTTGTCGCGACACCCTGCGCTTTGAGGTTGGTCTGCCCCTCTATGGTGATGAACTTTCAGAAGATATCACCCCCGTGATGGCAGGACTGACGATGTTTGTGAAGTTGGATAAGCCCGAATTCATCGGCAAGGAGGCACTCGCCAAACAAAAGGCAGAAGGCCCTGCGAAGAAACTTGTAGGTATCGAACTCTTCGATAAGGCAATCCCCCGTCATGGTTATCCAGTGCTGAATATGGAAGGGGAACCCATCGGTGAGGTGACCACAGGCTATCACACGCTATCTACGGATAAGAGTGTCTGCATGGCGCTGATTGATGCAGCCTATTCCAAACTCGATACCGAGGTACAGATCCAGATCCGTAAGAAGGTGTTCCCTGGTAAAGTGATTAAAAAGCAATTTTATAATAAAAACTATAAGAAATAAAACTATAAAGAATTATGGCTAAAGTAATTGAAGGACTCTACTACTCGGAGTCACACGAATTTGTGAGAGTAGAAGGTGACTATGGTTTCGTGGGTATCACGGATTATGCCCAGAACGCATTAGGCAATGTGGTATATGTGGATATGCCTGAGGTCGATGATGAGGTAACGGCTGGTGAAGAGTTTGGCGCTGTCGAGAGTGTCAAGGCTGCCAGCGACCTGATCTCTCCTGTCAGCGGTACCGTGGTGGAGATCAACGAAGCCCTCGAAGATCAGCCTGAGCTCATCAACGAGGATGCTTTCGAGAACTGGATCATCAAAGTGCAGCTCAGCGACAAGGCCGACCTCGACAACCTGATGGATGCAGCCGCCTACACCGCTTTCTGTGAGAAATAATTATTAGCAACGGACAACAGGACTTTAAGGACTCTTTCTATAAAGAATCTTGCAAAAAGTCGTATTAGTCCTGTAGTCCGTTGCCAAAAACAAAAAATCTATGGACTATAAATATTTTCCTCATACGGAAGACGATCTGCAGGCGATGATGGAGAAAGTCGGGGTGAAGACCCTCGACGATCTCTATGCCCAGATTCCTGATGCCATCCGCTTCAAGGACGACTACCAGTTGCCCTCAGAGATGAGTGAGATGGAGGTGCGCGAGCTCTTCGGGAAACTGGGGTCGCAGAACAAGCAGCTCACCTGTTTTGCTGGCTATGGGGTCTATGACCACTATACGCCCTCCGTCGTCCCCAGTCTGTTGCAGCGCTCCGAGTTCCTCACCTCCTATACCCCTTATCAGGCAGAGATCTCACAAGGCACGTTGCACTATATCTTCGAATATCAGTCGATGATGGCTGAACTCACAGGCATGGACATCTCCAACGCCTCCATGTACGATGGTACCACCGCCTGTGCCGAAGCAATGATGATGAGTGTGGCTGCAGGCAAGAAACAGAATAAGGTGTTGGTGTCTGCTGGTCTCAACCCCAAGACGCGTGAGGTGTTGGATACCTATGCCCTGCATCAGGGCATCGAACTGGTGACCATCCCCCTCGAAGACGGAATCACCAAACTCTCCTCTCTCCTCTCTCCACTCTCCACTATGGATGGCGTCGCTGGTGTGATCGTACAGCAGCCCAATGTCTATGGCATAGTGGAGGACTTCACAGGCTTCGCTGAGGCGTGTCATGAACAGAAGGCCCTCTTCGTCATCGATAGTGTGGCTGCCGATCTCGCCGTGCTGAAGACACCAGGCGAGTGGGGCGCTGATATCGCTGTGGGCGATGGTCAGTCGCTGGGTATCCCCATGCAGTTTGGTGGCCCCTATGTAGGTTATATGTGTTGTACGGAGAAACTCATCCGCAAGATGCCAGGTCGTATCGTCGGTATGACGAAGGACAACCGAGACCAAAGAGCCTTCGTACTCACCCTTCAGGCGCGCGAACAGCATATCCGTCGCCAGAAGGCCACCTCCAACATCTGTTCAAACCAGTCTTTGATGGCCCTCTTCGTCACGATGTATATGTCGTTGATGGGTAAGCAGGGACTGAAGGAAGCTGCCCAACTCTCTTATGCGGGGGCTCACTACCTCTGTGACGAGCTGTTGAAGACGGGACGTTTTGCGCTGGCATACGATCAGCCCTTCTTCAATGAGTTCTATGTGAAGTACGACGGTGATGCCGATACGCTCTATCAGCGTTTCATCGAAGCTGGTATCCTCGGTGGTGTGCGTTATGAGGATGGATTCCTCTTTGCCGTTACCGAGAAGCGTACGAAAGAAGAAATTGATAACCTTGTAAAGATAGCAGCCTTATGAATCATCAATTATACGGAAATCTGATCTTTGAACTTTCCAAGGAAGGTCGTAAGGGTTACTCGCTGCCGAAGAACCGCTTTGGTAATTACGAGGTGCCTGCTGAAATCTGTCGCAAGGAAGATGCGCAGCTGCCTGAGTGCGATGAACTCACGGTGGTGCGCCACTACACGAACCTCTCTAATAATAACTTCGGTGTCGATACGGGCTTCTATCCCCTCGGCTCCTGCACGATGAAGTACAATCCCAAGATCAACGAAGAGATGGCTGCCCTGCCGCAGTTCCAGAACCTCCATCCTGAGCAGCCTGCCCATACGGTGATGGGTGCTGAGGCATTGGTTACCCTCTTGGAGAGGTCGCTCTGTGCCCTCACGGGGCTGGCTCACTTCACCTTCAAACCTTATGCAGGTGCCCATGGAGAACTGACGGGTCTGATGACCATCGACAACTATCACCGTTCGCGTGGCGATCTGGCGCGTAAGAAGGTCATCGTACCTGACTCTGCCCATGGCACGAATCCCGCCTCAGCAGCAGTCTGCGGACTGGAGATTGTCGAGGTGAAATCATTGGCGAACGGTCAGGTGGATTTCGAAGACTTGCAGCGCATCGTCGCTGAACAGGGCTCTGAGATCGCTGCCATGATGATGACCAACCCCAACACCCTCGGTCTCTTCGAAACCCGTATCCCAGAGATTGCAGAGCTCATCCACAACTGTGGTGGTCTGATGTACTATGATGGTGCCAACCTCAATCCCATGCTGGGTGCCTGTCGCCCGGGTGACATGGGCTTCGATGTCATGCACATCAACCTGCATAAGACCTTCTCCACGCCTCATGGCGGAGGCGGTCCTGGCTCTGGACCCGTCGGTGTGCGCGAAGGACTGCAAGCTTTCTTCCCCTGCGTATCGCCTTATCAGGGCAACTATGCCGTCATGATGCGTGCCTATGCCTACATCCTCTCCTTAGGTCGTGAAAATGTGAAGCTGGTCGGTCCATTGGCTACGCTCAATGCCAACTACATTAAGGAATCGTTGAAGGATGTCTATGAACTGCCCATCGACACCACCTGCTGTCATGAGTTCGTGTTCGACGGTCTGAAGGATAAAACCACTGGTGTCACCACGATGGATGTAGCGAAGCGCCTGCTCGACTATGGCTATCATGCCCCCACGATCTACTTCCCGCTGCTCTTCCACGAGAGTCTGATGATTGAGCCTACGGAGAACGAGTCGAAAGAGACGCTCGATGGCTTCATTGCCGTGATGCGACAGATTGCCGAGGAGGCCAAGACTGATCCGGATCTGGTGAAGTCGGCACCCCATACCACGCCCATCGGACGTGTCGATGATGTCCTCGCCGCCAAGCATCCCGTCACCACCTATAAACAAATGATCAATGACAACAACTGATCTCATCATCATCGGCGCAGGGCCGGGCGGTTACCGCGCTGCTGAATACGCCGCCAAACAAGGCCTGAAGGTCACGATCTTCGAGGGCTCGGAGGTGGGAGGCACCTGTCTCAATGTCGGCTGCATCCCCACGAAGACCTACGTCCACAGCGCCACTTTCACTGAGGCCCGCGAACGTATGGCCCAGGTCGTCCCGCAGTTGCGTAGTGGGGTAGAGACCATTCTCTCTCATCCGAACATCACGTTGGTAAGAGAGGTCGGTAAACTCGTTGATGCGCACACCGTCAATGAATTCACTGCGCCCAATATCATCATCGCCACAGGCTCCGAAACCAAATGGCTCCCCATTAAAGGCATCGACGATCCCCGTGTAGTCGATTCCACGGGCCTGTTGCAGCTCGACACCCTCCCCAAGCGCCTCGCCATCATCGGTGCAGGTGTCATCGGTATGGAGTTCGCCAGCGTGTTCCATCGTTTCGGCTCCGAGGTCACCGTCATCGAGTACCTGAAGGAATGTCTGCCTGCCCTCGATAGCGACATCGCCAAACGTCTGCGTAAATACTTGGAGAAGCAGGGCATCACCTTCAAGATGAAGACCGCTGTTGAAAACATCGCCGACATCGATGCCGACGTCATCCTGATGGCCACAGGCCGCAAACCGCGTATGGAGGGCTATACAAATGTCGATGAAAACTTTCAAGTGCGCGAAGGGCTATACGCCATCGGCGACGTCAACGGCCGTCAGATGCTCGCCCATGCCGCTGAGATGCAGGCCGTCCGCGCCGTGAACCACATCCTCGGCAAGCAGGACAACATCCGCTTCGACATCATGCCAGCAGCCATCTTCACCGAACCCGAGGCTGCCTGTGTCGGCCCCACTGAGGATCAGCTCAAAGCGCAAGGCATTGCCTATACGTGCAAGAAATCCTTCTGGCGTGCCAACGGCAAGGCCCTCGCCATGAATGCCACAGAGGGTATGCTGAAACTCTTCTGCGATGCTGACGGGGTGATTCTGGGTTGTCATGCCTATGGCGCCCATAGTGCCGACATCGTTCAGGAGGTCTCAGTCCTGATGTGCAAGCACACCACGCTCAGCGAACTCGCCGACATGGTACACATCCATCCGACCCTTTCGGAGATCCTCAAATCCGCCGCAGAGATCTGAATGACACCGACATCACATCGAAACTAACCAAGGAATAGTAAAAAATAATAATATTTTACACTAGAATTGGTGTCTATAGCCCCTCAGGCCGTCCGCCTGAGGGTTTTTGATAGTCTGCCCAAGCCTTTCTTCCCG
>JAEEGH010004602.1_pt1 | contig 35269 bp, 23 predicted proteins | sample 9134181 | NCBI WGS metagenome assembly JAEEGH01 (sample SAMN16246544, study PRJNA631951) | gut metagenome | biome: gut microbiome; feature: rumen; material: DP-attached | host: Bos | place: Iran: Karaj | collected 2018-10
TCGGCCCAGGCGCGTGAGATGCGGGAAGTGGCCGTCCAGTCGCCTTGATAAGGGACTACAACGGACGCATCATTGCTCCAGCTGTCTCCGCACATGGCGTTGGGATAGCGGTAAAAACCGGCTTCCAGGTGCTTGAAATCGGTGGTCGTATGGCCGATGGTACTCTGGTCCGGATAAGTTCGCAGTCCGTGCCAGGTCTGCTGCAGGGAAGTGTCGTGAGAGCCAAAATATAGCCCATCTTCTTCTCCAACGAAAGCAAAGCAATTGGAGGCAGCGTTGCGGGGGTACTGAAGGTCGTACTGACGGAATTTCTGGGCCGGAGTCATATATAGGGGCCGCACGTCCACGTTGGAAATCTTCCAGACAGGGTTGTCAAAGATCTGCCCGCCTGTGTGCGTGGTAAGCAGCCGGTACTCCTGAGGAATCTGCATGTGACCGATAAGGGGATACTGCAATTCCCGGATAATGGTGTGCGGCTCGTGATTTTCCAGAGACGCGCCAAAGCGAACCATCGTCCCTTCGGTCCAGATCTTCAAATGCAGGGCAAAGGCTTTTCCGCCCACATTGTCATAGTCCAGGAATACGGTGTCGGCTGCAGTCCTCATAACAGGAGTCTCGTTTGCGCCCGAGATTTCTATTTCTTTTTGCTCCTTTGTGTTGTAGTAAAGGCGCCACAGGGCCTGGCCGCCGGCATAGTTGCGTCCTTCAAAAGCCAGTTTCTGAAGGCGGCCTTCGGAATCGATTTCCACCTCTGTCTCAGGCAGTTCCCCACGGTTGCCCAGCACAAAACGGCAGATATCGTTGTACAGCGCATGGTCCTGCGGAAGTGTAGAAGTGGCCAGCTGCGTTATGGCATTGGAACCGGAATAGAGGGCAACGGCCCCATTACCATACAGTCCGGCATCCTTGTATTCCTTCATATAATGGCGTACGCGGTCCTGCAAGGCCGGGACATCGGTTGCATCGAAAATGAGTTTCCCGTCCCCGTCGGGGCCTTTGCGTCCGTCTGCCATCTGCGCGGCCACACAGGAATACTCCAACTCCAGTTCCATACCCATGCCGTATTCCCGGATGGCTGCCAGCGTTTTGTCAAAAGGATGGCGTCCTTCCTGTTTGAGGTCCCAATACCAGTTGGGCTGCATCCAGGCCTGGTCGATTCCCAGTTCCTTCCAGTACTTATAACCGGGCCCCATGTGATAGGGAATCCAGTACAGACCCTGACCAGCGGCATGGCAATGGGCGGCCAGGGCCGGAGCAATTTCCTCCCAGTTCTTGTACTGGCAATTTACATCTATATCGTAGGGCAGGTAAATCTCTTCGGAGGTGATATAAAAGCCGGAGAGCTCCAGATGCTGCGTATCCAGGGCTTTGAACATTTCCCTTGCACTGTCCATGTACCAGTACAGCGCCTTTAGCCGGTCTTGCACCTTGGAAAAGTCCAGCCCGTCGCCCCAGTAAGTGGTGGAAGAGGTTTTGTCCATGAACGCTTCGAACATGATGGCGTCCGGAAGACCGATGATGACCCCGCGTTTCCTCGCAGGAGCCCCGATGCGGGCGGCAACTTCCTGGCAGGCTTTATCCAATTGTGCCACACCCCCGTCTTTTCCCAGCCAGAGGTCCAGTTGGTGCTGCCAATCGTTTTTCCCGGCACTTTTACCGGGACCTAAGACAAATGTCTTTCCCTGCGCCGCCCCTTCCAGGAAGAGGAAGCCTTCGAACAGCCAGTGTTCGCTGCCGTCGGGTGCCTGCCAGCTCACGTGGGGGGCAAAACGGTCGGCGTCCCACTGTTGCGGCTCCCGGTGCCAATAGCCAACCAGGCTGATATCCTGGAACTGTCGGGGTTCTGGGGAGGGGATGGCTGTCTGACAACTAATGGCAAGCAGCAGGGAGGCTATAAGGCAGAGTTTCTTCATTTTTTCAAAGGCGAATCAATGATAAAGTTACAAATTTCCCGGAACATGGCCTGGTCTTCCGGATCTGAGGACGTGGCCAGCTGGTGCCAGGCATCGGTACCGGAGTAGACAGCCAGAGGGAGTACTCCGTACAGGCCGGTATCCTTGTAGGCATCCATGTATTCCCGGACGCGGGAACGCAGAATGGGAACGTCTTTGGCGTAGAAGGTGGGAGACCCGCTCCCGTCGGGGCCGGAGCGGCCGTCGGCCATCACGGATGCCACCAGGGAGTATTCGAATTCCAGTTCAATACCCATCCTGTATTGCTTGAGGGCCTGTTTGGTGTCGATGAGCGGATGGGATATGTTGTCGTGGTCCCAGTAGTAATTGGGCTGCATGAACACGCCGTCAAAGCCCAGCTGACGCCAGACACGGTGTCCCGGAGCCAGATGATAGGGGATCCACCACAGCCCTTCGTTGCAGGCGTGGGCATATGAAGCCACCCAGGGGACCAACTCTTCCCAATGCTTGTACTCGCTGTTCCAGGTATCGGAACTGCCATATCCCAGCCCGGCCGCCTCATAGAAAGCGGGAGCCAGGTGCAGTTCCTCACTCAGGATGTAGAATCCGGCCAGTTCTACGTGCTGTAGGTGCAGCATATAGAAGCGTTCCCGGCAGCGGTCCATATACCAGCGGTAAGCGGCTTCCTGGTCCTGCGGTTGTGCAAAATCCAGTACCTTGCCATTCAGGGAGCCCCAGTAAGTGGTAGAGGAACCCTTGTCACTGAAATACTGTAACATCACGGGGTCCGGCAGGCTCATCACTACATAGCGGGGCCGGGGAGGGGTTCCGGCAGCGGCAATGGCGGCATCCAGTTGCCGGAGTGCGCCGTCATCGGCCAGCCAGGCATCCAGAAGGTCTTCCCAGGCCTCTTTGTCGGCCGATTGCCGCCCGTTGGCCAGGCTATAAGATTGTCCCCGCCGTCCGTTATAGCCGTCGATGCACAGAAATGCGTCAAAGAGCCAATTCCCTTCATAACTCACGTGAGAAGCGAATCGCTCGGCAGTCCATACCGGTGGATTGGCGTTGTGCCAGCCCATGGTAACCAGCGAAAGGTCGGCAAAGGAAGGCGCCTTGCTGCGCGCTTTTTCCCAGGCGTACAGGCCATCAGGTCCCTTGACGGTGGCAAACGTCAGCGTCTGCAGCGGACCTTCTTCCCCACTGGGGCCGATGCCGCGGGCACAAAGGACATATTCTGTAAGGGGCTCAAGGTCGTTTAATGTGAGGGTAAACTGCCTGGGACCGGAACCTCCGGTCTCCAGGGAATGCGGTATTGCTCCGGCCTCATCGGCGCTGGTTCCCACTCCATATTTCACTGCTACGGAGTTAACGCTGTTGACCGTAAAAGCGGCCTGGAAAGCATTGACATATTCTTCCGTGATCCGGATGGACGGATGCACGGCCTCCTCCGTGTTCTCCTTCCCCTGACAGGATGCCAGGAGAAGGAGAATAAACGGTATGAGAGACCTTGCCCGCATCAATTAATTGACGCTCATTCGGAAGAGAGACAGTCCGACGTTCTGTTTAACGACGGCGATGTACACTTCATTTCCGGCAATCCGCACATCCAAATCCATGCCACTGTTACCCGAGGCCTTCGGGGATGGCGTATCATCCAGGCCTTCCTGCTCGGTGTCATTCTGGATGGCCGCCTGGTAAATGACATTGCGTTCTTCCAGCATGCCGGACCAGCTTTGCCCGGCTTCGCCTTCCAGGATGAAAAGACGTCCGTCGGACGGGCTCACCTGGCGGGTGTAAGCGATATAACGCTTGCCGTCAAACTCAAAGAAACGGAAGGCCGTGTCGGCAAAGTAGCCGGACAGTTCGGCCAGGGTAGGTTCCTTGTCGGCGCCCTCCAGGGTATACAGATCCTTGGAAGCGGTGGTAAGCCAGGCGGTTTCTCCGCCGCGGACACTGCTCACGCCCTGGTTGATATTGTCGGGGAAGGGGAAATAGGCACCTGCGCCGACGGCAGCGGGGGCGACGATACGGCCCATCAGCCACATGGCATTCAGTCCGTTCAGTTTGAAAGTCACCGTTCCGTCGGGGGAGCTGAAGTCCTTGAAGAAGAGCATACCGCCCTGCATACTGCCCCAGAACGTGAAGGTGTCGCCCAGTCGGCGGCTGGCCCACGTGCTCATATTGATCACTCTGGGATCGGCGTCAATGCCGTCGGCGTACACATACAGTTTGGGGTCGCCGGCATTCATGTTGGATACGGCAAGGACATCCTTGCCGCCATTGATATCGGCGCTGGTGTTGGGGATGATGCGCGGGCAGCTCAGGTAGAAGATGCCCTCATCGGCTACGGTTCCTACGGGCAGTCTCTTGTAGATGCCGGGATCCTGCAGGCTGATGGCCCAGAGGTTCTTGCTGGTGTTGGTTTCGGCAATATAGATGTAATTGTCGTCCAAGGCCACATTACGGTCTGCTCCTGCGGTGAAATCGCCAAGATAATCGCTCCAGGAAGCGGTTTCCGTAGAATACTTGCCCCACATGCGGATAACCGACAGTCCGGGCGGCGGTGCGTAATAACTGAAGCTGATATAGGTAACCAGGTTGCCGTAGGAGAGTCCCTTCAGGTCAAAATCTTCCCCATGCAGAGAGGCTGTCAGTTTCTCTCTCTGCAGGCGTACGGGAATCAGGTAGTCGGGGAATTCCCCCAGCTGCCCATCTTTCAGCAGGACACTTTTATCCAGCAGGACACGGAAGTTTCCTCCCATGGCGCCTTCTTCGATGACAGCATCGTTATCCAGCAGGGTGACAAGACCTTCGGGCGCAGCAATATAGGATGTCTGGTGCGTCTGGTTATAGCTTTCGATAAGGCTGTTGTCTATACAAACAGGGAAACTGAGGCCCAAATACTTCACAGCAGGCTTCAGATTGACATCCAGAATCAGGGTTTCCTGCAGTTCCGGCTGTTCTCCGCCCGGTCCCGGTTCCACGTCCTTGGCCTCCACCACGCGTGACACGTTGGCTTGGGGAACGGATATGCCGGAGCGATTCAGGTGGAGCAAAACCAGCTCCCGGCCCTCATTCACTGTCAAATCCTGGGATTGGATACGAAGGGGAATGACATAACGGGTGTCTTCGGCAATGAATTGGGCCATGAGTTCAGGGTCCCAACTGATGGTAAAGGTCCGGGTTACATCTTCCACGGCAAAGTCCAGCATTTCCTGGTCAAAACTGACAAGGGAAGGCAGCACGGCCTTGAAATCGGTTTCATGTGCTTGATTATAATCGGGAAGCGCCGTTTCGGCCAGGCTGATGCTCACTTTGCCGGAAGCCTGTCCTTTCCCGCTTTTACTGATTCCCAGCACATAGTTTCCGGTATGAACGGAGGTTTCCTGCAGCAAGTCATCTGCATTGATGCCAAAACTGTCGGGAACCATGAAGTTGTCCCTTTCATCCCTGATGCATCCGGTCAGCAATAACACGGCTGCAAGCCATATGATCGTCTTTTTCATAATCCTTTCAACTTTGTCGGTTTACCAACCGGGGTTCTGGGTGAAATTGGTCATTTCGGCCAGCTGTGCGCTGCCGAAGGGGAAGAGATAGTCGCGGTTCTGGAAGACGGAGCGGCCACCGATATAGTCATCACTTACGCGCGTCCAGGAATCCTCATAATTGTCGGCGGTAAGATGAAGCGTCCAGTTCTCCACATTGTACTCCTTCAGTGCAATCATGGTACGCATGGCGTCATAATGGCGCTGGCTTCCTTCGAAGGCGAACTCGCACATCTTTTCCTGACGGATCATCCAGCGCAACCATTCCTGGCCGCTGCGGGTGACGCCGCCGATGGTGCCGCCGGCGCCGGAAAAGTCAATCTCCGGGTAGGCTTCCTTCAGGCCCTTCAAACCGCTGCGCGCGCGTACCTTGTCTACATACAGAATGGCTTCGTCGGCATCGCGGGTCGTTTTCTCATTACAGGCTTCGGCATAGGAAAGGTAAACCTCGGCCAGGCGGAAGGCGGGGAAGACATAGCGGATACTGCTGTAGTCCGTATTCTCCTTGAGCTGGTTGCCGGCCTTGTACAGGCGGCGCCAGGTGTACCCCACGCGGTTGCAGCCTTCGGTGGCAGAGTAGGGCGAAGTGCATTCGGTATTGCTGTAGCAGGTGAAGCGGAGGGCATTGCCGTCCATGGGGCGTTCACAGGGCCACCAGAAACCGTTGGGAACGAAGTTGGAGTAGAAGCGGGCGTCGCGGCCTACGGTGCTGTTATGCGCTTTGAAGGGCTTGGCCCAGGAGGGATCCACGTCTACCAGCTGCTGGTAAGCGTTGTTCCACCCCGTGGCTTTGTAACCGGATGCGTCATCCACCAAAGGACGGGACAGATCCAGCATGCCGTTGGTCTCCGCGTATCCTACCACGGGATAGCGACCCGTTTCGGCCATAGGGTAGGCGTCCACCAGCTTGAGGGAAGGGGTGATGAGGGAGAAGCCGTTGCGGCAAAGCTTGCCGCCGGAAGGGAAGGAAAAGGCCAGCTCGGCTCCAACAGTGCCCAGGTAGTCCTCTCCCCACTGGCGGTACCACCATCCCCAGATAATCTCCGGATTGGTGCCCCAGTTCTCGAACCAGACATTCTGGTAGGAATCGGCCGCATCCTGGATATTTGTTAAAGGAGCGCCTTTCTGCGTGAGGCTGTACTGGTTCAGGTCAATGATGTCCTTGGCCGCCTGGGCAGCTTTGTCCCACTTGGCAGGGTCATAAGAAGGGAATAGCTGTTCTCCACGGCTGTTGGTGAAGCCGGCATACAGGGAAGAACCATTCTGCCCGTTATAAAGGGGAGAAGCGGCAAACAGCAACAGGCGGGCCTTGAGGGCCATTGCGGCGCCTTTCGTGGCACGGCCCATGTTGGAGGAAGCTGCCATCACGTCGGAGACGTTGGCCGGAAGCAGGGCGATGGCCCGGTCCAGCTCTTTCTCGATAAACGCCACATTCTGATCTACCGTATGACGGTCGATATCCTTTCCATTGATACCCTGGTCACTTGCTACGGGATTGCCGTCGGCATCCATCCAGAGGGAAACAGGGCCATAATGGCGGAAGAGACTGAAATAGTAGTAGGCACGCAGGAAACGGGCTTCACCTTCCATGCAGGCTACAAGTTTCTCTGAGTCTTCCTTGTCATAGTGCAGGTTGTCAATGAAGGTGGTGCACTCATTGATGGCTTCGTAAAACTTCTTCCAGTAGTTGCCGCTGCCCACACCAGTGGCGCTGGCGCTGGAGTATTCTCCACGGCGTACTTTGTACCAGTTGGTCTCCCACTGGGACTTTCCGTGCAGCGCTTCGTCGGACCGAAGGCTGGTTCCGCCCTCGTTGCTGCGCAGATTTTCGTCCTGTGGAATATAGGAATACAGGTGGGCCAGATACTGGCGAACGGCCGTAGAACGGCCCATGATGTCTTCCAGCGTAGCCTGGTCCTTGGTGTTGATGTCAAAATAGGAGTCGCAGGAAACGGCGGTGCAGGCAGCTGCCAGCACGGCGATGAAGGATAATCTGATGGTGTGTTTCATAAGGCGTTTCCTTTAAAAGTTCAAGTTCAGACCCAGGCTCACGTTGCGGGTGAGCGGATACACATTGCCGTAGGTGGATTCCAGTTCAGGATCCCAGAGCTTGAAGGCCGAGAATGTTAGCAGGTTCACACCCTGCAGGTAGATGCGGGCGGTGGAGATGCCTATCTTCTTGGTCCATTTCTTGGGGAAGGTATAACCCAGCTCAGCGTTCTTCAAGCGAAGGAAGCTCATGTCCTTCTGCCAGTAGGTGGAGGCGCGCAGGTTGTTGGCCGGCGTTTCCGTGGAAAAGCGGGGGTATTCCGCGTCGGCGGTGTGCGTGACAGACCAGCTCTTTTCGGCCACATCGGCGAAAATCTGACCCTGGACCTTCACGTTGGAGGCGGCGCCACCGTAGAGGTTGTAGCCGCCGATGATGCGTGACACGTGAGCCATGCCGCTGAAGAAGACGCTGGCGTCAATTCCTTTCCAGCTAACGGAGAGGCCGAAGCCATAGTTGATTTCGGGGATGGAGGTGTAGCCGATGGCCACTACGTCGTAGTCATCCACCTGACCGTCGCCGTTGATGTCGCGATACTTGATGTCACCGGGCGCCACGGCACCGAAGGTCTGGGTGGGCCAGGTGTCAATTTCCTCCTGGCTCATGAACAGGCCTTCCGCTATGAGGCCGCGCTGCTGCCCGTTGGCGAAGCCGGCGGTGTTCTGGTAGGGCCATACCTGGGACGGCTTGTCGTCGTACACGCGCTTGTTGCGGTTGAAGGTATAGTTGCCGCGGGCGCTCAAGTTAAGACCGTTCGGGAAAGTGTAGTCGAACTGGGCGCTGAGGTCGAAGCCGGCGTTCTGCATTTCGCCGATATTGGTGTACTGCGTCTTGCGCATACCCACGGCGCTGGGAAGGCTCTGGCGTTCGATGAAGATACCGCTGCGGTAATCGTTGAAGTAGTCAAACTGTAACTTGATGTGGTCCTGCCAGAAATTGATTTCAACACCGGCGTTGCGCTTGAGGGCTTCTTCCCACACGATGCCGGGGTTGCCGATATCGCCCGTGGTAACACCGCTGGTTCCCACGGGGCCGGTGAGGCCCCAGTTGAAACCGGCGATACCGCTGGTATCCATAGTGGTGTTGTATCCGAAGCGGCGGTTGCCGCCGATCTGGTCGTTACCCACTTTACCGATGGAGGCCTTGATTTTGAAAAGGCTCACCCAGGTCTTGATGGGATCCCAGAACTTTTCATTGGAGACGATCCAGCCGACAGCTCCGGAAGGGAAGAAACCAAAGCGGTGACCCGGAGAGAAGTTTTCGGAGCCGTTGTAACCGAAGTTGAACTCGGCGAAATAACGGTCTTTGAAACTATATGTGGCACGGCCGGCGATACCCAGGCTCTTGTAAGGGAAGGTATACCAGTAACTGCTGGGGTTGATGTTGGTACGCTCCCGCAGATACCACAGGAACATGCCGCTCACGCGATGGGCGCTGTTGAAACTGTGCTCGTAATTGACAGAGGCCTCCACGTTCAGGATGGTCTGGCCGGTAACGCCGGAGCTGGATGTATTGATATAACCCGTTCCGCTGTTTCCCTGCAGTGCGTATTCATAGTCTTTGATTTCGTCATTGTAACGCAGGAAATAAATACGGGGCAGGATGACGTTGGTGTAGGATGTGTTGCTCTTGGCATCCCAGGAAACCTGCAGTTTGGCCGTAAGCCCTTCCAGCAGGAAGTCGGAGAAATCCTGGGTAAGGGAGACGGTGGTCTGTGCGTTCTGGGTGGAAGCAACCGCATAACCCATGTTGTTGATGAGGTTGTACGGGTTACGGCCATTCTCCGGGTTGGAGAGCGTCCCGTCACTGAACACCACGGGGAAGCCGATAGGCGAAATCTGGAGGGCGTAATTGTAGATTTCGCTGATGTCGCTGCCCGGCTTGTTCTTCCTGGTGAACTGGGTGCTCAGGTCCATGCCCAGAACAGTGGACTTGGTGATGTTGATGTCCACGTTGGTGCGGAAGTTGAATTTCTGGTAATTCATCTGGGCGTTGTAACGGTCGTTCCGGGCAACGTTGAAGATACCGTCTTCATAGTAGTAGGAACCGCCGGCATAATAACGCACGTTCTTGGTACCGCCCACCACGGCAATATTGACCTTGTGGTTCATGGCCACGTTCTTGAACAGCTGGCTCATCCAGTCCACATTGGGGTAAAGGTCGCTGTACCGGATAGGAAGGGCGCCTTCGGCGTCATTGACCAACTGGGAACGCACCTCGTCTGACGCAAGGTACATGGAGCGGCTGTAGTCGTCAATCATGCCTGGCTGCATGGTGTTCAGGTAATCAATGAACTGCTCGGCCGATGCCATACGCGGCAACTGGGTGGGAGAGGTGATGCCGGATTCCAACTTCACGCTCACCTTGGGCTTGGACTCCGAGCCGCGCTTGGTGGTGATGAGCACGATGCCGTTTGCACCGCGGACACCGTACAGGGCTGTGGCAGTAGCGTCCTTCAGGATGGAGAAGGAGGCGATATCCTCTGTATCTACCAGGTCCATGGAGCGCTCTACGCCATCTACCAGGATGAGCGGATAGGAATTGGCGCCGAAGGTATTGACGCCACGAATCCAGAACTCCGCGCTGGATCCCGGCTCGCCGGTATGCTGGACGGCCACAACGCCGGCCAGTTTTCCGGCCAGGCCCGTTGACAGCTGGCCGATAGGCGCTTTCAGTATCTCGGCGTCTACCGTGGTGATGGAGCCGATGACGGACGCTTTCTTTTGAGCGCCGTATGCTACCATTACCACCTCCTCCAACTGATTGGCCTGGGGAACCAGTTTAATCAGTAGGTCTGTTTGCGTCCCCACGGTAACCGGTTCATCCTCATAGCCCAGAAAGCTGACGATGAGCACGTCACTGTTTTTGACGCTGATCTCGAATCGGCCGGCCCCGTCAGTCATGACGCCGCGGGTTTCACCCTTAACGGTGACAAAGGCACCGGCAACCGGTGCATCCGTCTCGTCCAGGACAAGGCCCTTAACGCTGCGGCTCTGCGCTCCGGCGTCCCAGAAGGGGAGCAGAAACAGAACCAGAGCTGTCAGCATGGAACAAGTTTTCTTTAAAAAGGTCATATAAGTATGGGTTATTTTGTTTTAAACAGGGAAGATAAGCCTTCGAAGACGGCTCCAAACGGGGCGCTTACCAGACGGATGCCTTCCAACTGGTGCTGCATGGTATCCTGCATCAGTGAGAAGGACTGGCCGATTTGCCCGCCTATCAATACGGTGTCTATATCCAAATCGCTGATGGCTTTTCCAAGGGCCTGACCCAGATACGCTCCCACGCTTTCATACACTTTTCGGGCTGTTTTGTCTCCGCCATAAGCCTTTTCAGCAATGGAGCGGGCTGTTTCATCTTTGTCACCGCTCATAGTGGCATAGGCCCGGCATATTCCCCTGGCCGACACATAATCTTCCAGGATGCCGCCCTCTTCCACGGGGAGGTTCCACAGGTTCCTTGCCGGGGATCCGGAAGGAGCATATTGTACCTGTCCCTTAAGGGCGTAAGCAAAGCCCAGACCGGTTCCCAAAGTAACCAAAGCGGCGTTATGGCGTTGCAGGCTGAGCATCTTGACAGAGCCCAACAGAACGGCGTTTACATCGTGATGGAATACCAACTGAACCTTTTCCGGTATATGTACCAATTCCCGAAAACGCTTTCCATAGACAGATGCGAATTTGTGCTCCATCAGGAAAATGCCCTGCCGGAAGTCGAAGGGGCCGGGAATGGCAATTCCAATGCCGGAGAGACCATCAATAGGGCCGATGGCGGTTGCCAATGCCTGGGCAATAGCCTCGCTGCTCCCATTGGAATCAATGGGAAACATTTGGCCGTCGGACCGTTTGATGAAGGTTCCGCCTATGTCAAGCAGGGTCGTTTTGGTAACCATCTCTCAGGCAGGTTTTGTGTACGCGTATGGGTTCTTTTCCTAAGTTCTCAATGACGTATTTACCCATGGAGGCGGGTACGCAGGCAATCTCCATGAAATCCAGGTCGAAGTAGCGCTCCGGATGCTCCGCGCTGCGGATGCGGATATGGTCCCCGTCCACCAGCGTAAGGACGTGGAACTTCTCTCCCTTGGTGTCCTGCTCACACTGTTTCTCGAATTCCAGTCTTCTGAGGGAAATATACATCTGGGGGTTCTCGCCCAGGATGTATTCCTGCCAGCCATCGCCTTCGCGGTCCAGGCGGGGCTTTTGAACAATGTATTCAGGACTGTCGGGGTCGTGGATCACGCTGTAACGGCGGTCCTGACGTACATTGAGTTCTCCCAGATGCGTGTGGATGGGGCGCTGTTTACCGTCGAAGTCCAGGCGCAGGTAGTCATACATCTTATAAGTATAGGAGCCGATGGTGAGAGAGCCAATCTCCAGGATCACCTGGTTGCGTCCGCTGGAGTGGATGGTACCGGCGGGCAGCATCACCTGCAGACCCGGGACAGAATTTTCGTAGCTCACATACTTCATATAGTCGCAGGGGTCGTGCTGCGTATCGGCCGCCTCAATCTCCTTGAAGAAGGCGGGGATGTCGGCATCGTCCCGGAAGCCGATGAAGGTCTTAGCTTCGTGGCCGGTGATGACCACATAGTAGCTCTCATCCTGACGTCCGAACTCGTTGTAATTCTCCACGTTGAACTTGCCGCCACTATGGCACTGGATACTCATGTTACCTGTGCTGTGGTAGCTGTCGTCCCAGTTGAAGCGGATGGGGAAGTAGCCTTTGTACTTGCGAACACAGGTTTCGCCCATCAGATTCACGCCTTCCTTATGCACGAAGGAGCAGTAGTTGATATCCAACATTTCCTTTCCGGCCTGCACCAGCACACTCACCTCCATGGGGATGAAGTCAAACACCCAGGCGGCGTTGCGCATCTTCTCCGGCAGGTGGCGCTGCTGTTTCATGTAGGAACCGCCCCATACGCCCTCCAGATAGCAGGGCTTGGCACGGAACGGGTATTTGACAAGCTGGGCGCAGATATCGGCGAAGGCCCCGAAGGGCATCATCTGCAGGTTTGCACGGTCGTTGTCCAGGAAGTACCAGTCAAGGACATCATCGCCAAAGAGCTCCTTCCTCAGCTGGACGGCGTTCTCGAAATCGCAGTAGTAGCAACGACGGATGGTGCGGTTGATGATGCCGGTGTGCTTCTTGCCGATATTGGCGTATTCGCCCGCGCGGATGCGCAGCATGCAGTTCATCGGGGTGATATCGAACCAGCACTTCACGTCGTACAGGGGACGGAACTCCTTGATGAGGGAGCCGTAGCCGTACACGACGACCAGTGTTCCGGGTGCTTTGAGCGCGGGAATCTCCTTCTTGAAGGCCTCCACCTTGGCGGAATCCATCAGGCCGATATAACCGCCGTGGTATACCTTGCCATACAGAAGTGTCGGGTCTACCTTAGTATCCCAGATGAGAAGGGGATCGATGATGGCATCGATTTCCTCTCCGCTTTTGAAAGTGCGCGCGGCGGAATCCACGAACTCTATCTTGAAATCAAACACGGCGCACTCGCGGGCGAGCAGGCTTACCATCAGGTCGAACTTGGTGGTAGTGTATCCGTCGAAGGCCACGATGGCGCCCTCCTTCCGCACTTTGTCGGCGATGGCGGTGATAAACTTCTTGGCCACCATCGAGGTGCCACCGCCCACGACGGAATCGATGGTCTTTTGGCTGAGTTCCGGCCTGTTCACGGGTTTGGGGTCGTGAAAGGGGAACGGGTTGTACATGAAACTCATATCGTTACTACTGAATATTGAAATCTACCCAAATGGGGAAGTGATCGGATGCAAACAAGCCGTTGTAACGGGTGTCGTTGCATCGGTAGTGCAGCGGGACTACACCCTCGCCCTTGTAATAGATGAAGTCAATCCTGCGTTCGGGCAATCTGTCCAGCTGCCAGCCGTTGAAGCTTCCTTCCGGACCTTCCCGCAATTCCGGGGCGTTGTCAAAATAGTGAAAGGAATCCTTCCACCAGGTTCTGTACACGGTCGAAGGCGCATCCGATTCGCAGGCGTTGAAATCCCCGATAAAGAAGGAGGGCCAGCCGTTGGGATTGTACCTTTTTTCCATTTCTACAAAGACATGGGCATGTTCTGCGTGCTGGTCCGTGTTGAGCGGAGCATGGGTCACCATCACGAAGAACTTCCTCTCGGCAAGGATATCTTCCATGACAACACAGAAGCCTCCACGGATATACTGGTGTTTCAGGTCCAGTCCCAGGTCATTCACCTGTTTTTTTTGCGGGGGATTGGAAATCCAGAAAAAATGCGGTTCGCCAGCCATCCGGAAACGGTCTTTTCTCCAGATGAGACCATGGGCTTTGGTTCCCTTACCATCTTCGGCGTAGGGGCTGAAGAAATAAGACTCGTAAACGGCACCCCGCCCGGCCAGGAGATGAGGTAAGCTTTCCTGTTCCGGTGTATCCACCTCCTGGAGCCCGCACACATCTAAGGCGTTGTCCAGGATGGACTGTACCAGCCGCGGGCGGCGTACCCGCCAGTTATTGTCGGGACTTGCGTCGTCCAGTACGGACCTTCGGAGATTGTATGTGCCGATTCTGATTCTCATTATCTGATATCGTAGAAATCGAATCCCATCATCTCGGCCAGCGCTTTGAGCTGCGGGCGGTAGTCACCGTCCACAATGGCGTAGTGCTGGGTGACGCCTATATTGAGAACCTTCTCCCATAGTTCCTTGACGGGAACGACGGGTTTGAAGATGGTGTGGCTGTAAGTGGCCAGCAGATGCTTTTTGCCGCTCTGCGGGGTGTCTTTCTCGGCCAGGCTCTCGGCCATGAATGTAACCAGTTTGTACTTGCCGTTTTCCTCGTACAGACCCGCAACGGTCTTCATACCGGGGGAGAAGCGATACCAGGCAAACGGGGCGCCGGCGTACTTCCAGGAAGTCTTGGCAAAACGTACGTCGCGGGAGATGATCACGTTGTCCTGCCAGGCGGGGTCGTTGTGGTCGTTGGGACCGGCGTGCCCGCCGGCGAAAGTGCCGAAATCGTCCTCGATGTGGAACGGCTCGATAAAGTTGACGTGCTTCCCGCTCAGGAGCTTCAAGATATAGGTGATGAGACCTGCGCCGATATCGGCTTCCGGCACCAGCACGCTTACGTTCTCATTGAACCAGTTGGGGTAGAAACCCGCGCGGCAGCCGGCGGTGCGGAAAGTGGCCTGGTCGATGTCGTTGTACACATAGCAGTCGATATCGTTCTTTTCGGCCAGCTTCTTGATGGCCAGGGTGGCCTTGACGCAGCCGATGAACTTGTCGTACTCCACGTCGTCCATCATCTTGTATTTGGACGTGAGCTCGTCGGCATAGGCCTTCACTTCTTCGTCGGTGAGATTGTCAATCTCGGTGCCGTAGTCGCTGTAAGGCAGGTAGTGAATCTCCGGGCCGATCTTGGTGAAGAGGTCATAATTGTCGATGTAGGTGCTCCACATGGCCTCGTTCATATTGGCCATGAGTCCCAGGTTGGAGTGGCGCAGGATGGCGCGGGCCTTGGCTGCATCGGCAAAAACCCTGACGCGTTCCGTAATCTCTTCACGCGTGCCCAGGACGGTCTTGACACCTTCGCGGGGGATGCGTTTGACGCTGCCGCTGCCTTCCAGGGAACCCACCAGGGTACCGGCGCAGAGGTAATCTACGAAATCGTCCTCGTCCAGGGTGGTCTCGAAGGTCATTCGCGGCTTGGCTACGTTGCAGAAGATGATGGGCATCTGCGGGCAGTCGCGCAGGAACCGTATCCAGGCAAAATCTTCACTCCAGGAGAGGAATTCGGCATAGATGAAGTCCACGTCCCGATCGAAGAAAAGTTTGATGGCTTTTTCGGCGTCTTCACGTTCATATACAATCCCGGGGTCCACCAAGTCCAGGAAGTCCATGGTGGCCTTGATTTCCTTTACGGCTTTGTCCTTGCGTTCTCCGTAAGTGCCCCGTTTGGGGCCGGAAAGGTTTTTGAAACGGGGGCTGGCTATGAGCAAAAGCCCGGCCTTGGCCTTCCGTGCCTTACATTCTCTATTCATGGTTTTTGATTCTAGTGTTGTCTTTATTGTAGTATTTGAAGCTTACCCACAGGCAGGCCAGTCCGCAGAGCAGCCAGATAATGCCTAAAATGGGGAAGGTGGCGTTGAGACTGCCGGTGGCCTCCTTGATAAGGGCCAGGATATACGGGGCGGTGGCCCCCACGGCGAACCCCGTCATAATCATGGCGCTGGAGCAGCTGGCATGCAGGTGTTCCGGCGTTACGTCGTACAGGGCCGCATATATATTGGCGTCGAAGAAAGCCCGGAAGAAGCCCCAACCTGCAAAGCACAGGTACAGGAGCCAGATACTCTTGGTTGTGCCCATAAACGGCAGGAAGGCCGCGCCCAGGATGAGGCCGGCGCCCTGGATGATCATACGCTTCTTGGGGTCCTTGGCTGCCCATTTGTCACTGAGCGTGCCTGCCAGCAGTACACCAGCGAAGGCCGCCACATAGGTCCACAGCATGGAATGGAGGCCGGCCTGCGCACCCGTCTGGCCGAAGTTCTCCTGCAGGAAGGTGGGTACCCAGGTCATGTAGCCGGTTATTACGAAGATGAAACCGCAGAAGCCGATGGTTACCATGAGGGCCGTGGGTGTAGTGAACACTGTCTTGAAACCGTCCCAGATAGCAGGTTTGGCCTGCTCGGCCGAGCTGCGGGGCAGGTCCTTCAGCCGCCAGGCCATTACAGCGGCCCAGATGACACCGGCTCCGCCAAAGATGTAGAAGGCGTACTGCCAGCCCATATGGTCGCCGATGTAACCAGCCAGCCAACCGGCCAGAATCACGCCCACGTAGTAGGAGGTCTGGTGGATGGACATAGCCCTGGCCCGGGTGTCCGTGTGGTATTGTCCCAGGAGGGAATAGTTGGCAGGACCGAAGAAGGCCTCCCCGCCGCCGGTAGCCACCGAGCGGGTGAGGATGAGCAGGAAAACGCCGTTGGCAAGCCCCGTGAGCATAGTGGCCACGCTCCAGAACAGGATGCTCAGCGTGCAAACCCACTTACGGCTGAAACGGTCTCCCACCCAACCGCCGATAGGTACCATGGCGGCATAGAACAGGTTGAAAAAGACAGCAATCAGACTTACAGAGGAGTCGGTAAGGTTCAGGCTGTCCCGGATAAGTGGTAGAACCGAGTTAAAGACCTGGCGGTCTCCCTGGTTAAGGAGATAGGCCACCCATAGAAGGGCCAGCACTTCCCACTTATACCATTTGACGTTATTTTTCATCTGTGGTGTACTGTGTTTCTTTTTTCGGACAAATTTATTACTTTTGTCTGGAAAAAACAAAAAGAGTTTCCTATGAATACACACGATTTTTCAGCAATGGCTCAGCTCTACAGTGAAGAACTGTACCAAAATGTGCTTCCTTTCTGGCTGGAGAAATCCCAGGACAAAGAATTTGGCGGTTATTTCACCTGCCTGAACCGGGACGGCAGCGTTTTCGACACCGACAAATTTGTATGGCTCCAGGGCCGCGAGGTCTGGATGTTCGCCATGCTATATAATAAGGTAGAGAAGAACGAGGCCTGGCTGGCCTGCGCCAAGCAAGGTGCCGAATTCCTGGAAAGGTTCGGCCACGACGGCAACTATGACTTCTACTTTTCCCTCACCCGGGAAGGCAAACCCATCATTGCCCCGTACAACATTTTCTCCAATACCTTCGCCTGCATGGCGTTCGCCCAGCTGGCGGTGGCCACCGGCGATGCGCATTATGCCGATATCGCCCGCAAGACCTTCCAGCGCATCCTGGACCGCCGCTCCAACCCCAAGGGGAAATGGCTGAAGGCGGTGCCCGGCACGCGTCCCATGAAGGACTTCGCCCTGCCCATGATCATCTGCAACATGGCGCTGGAGATAGAGCCCATCATCGAGGACAAGTCCCTGCTGGACAAAACCATCGAGGAGGCCTTGCATGAGGTCTTCGACGTATTCTACCAGCCGGACCTGGGCGTGATGGTGGAGAACCTGGCCCCGGACGGCAGCCTCGTGGACTGCTTCGAAGGCCGCCGCATCAATCCCGGCCACGACCTGGAGGCGCTGTGGTTCATGATGAACCTGGGCCTGCGCCTGAACCGGCAGGATATCATTGACAAGAGCATGGAGATTGCCCTTCGCGTGATTGACTACGGCTGGGACAAGGAGTACGGCGGCATCTTCTACTTCATGGACCGCAAGGGCTATCCCACCCAGGAACTGGAATGGGACCAGAAACTGTGGTGGGTGCATATAGAGAGCGCCATCTGCATGATCAAGGGTTACCAGCTCACGGGCAACGAAAAGGCCCTGGAATGGTTCCTCAAACTGGACGACTACCTATGGACCCGTTTCAAGGATCCGCAGTACCCGGAGTGGTTCGGCTATCTGAACCGTCGCGGGGAAGTGCTTCTGCCCCTCAAGGGCGGCAAGTGGAAGGGCTGCTTCCACGTGCCCAGAGGGCTCTATCAGATCAGTACCATCCTGGAGCAGCTTGCACGTTAGAGCCATGGAGCTGAAACTTCATCTGCCCTGGGACGGCTTTTATCAGGGGACCCGCTTCGACCGGAGCGGCATCTTCCGCTCACTCGTCTATAACGGGCAGGAGCTCTGCGGCCCCTGGTTTACGCGTTACGACCCTTTCCTGCACGACGCCGTACAGGGCCCGGCCGAGGAGTTCTCACCCATAGAAATGGATGACGTATGGCTGAAACCGGGTGTGGGTCTTCTCCGGCAGGATGGACAGCCCTATGACCGTTTCAAGTTGTATGAGGTAGCCGATCCCGGTATCTGGGAAGTGGATGGACTGCGTTTCTGTCATCGGCTGAAAGATTGTTACGACTATATAAAAGAAGTTGTCATTACCGGGGAAAATCGTTTTGAGATTCGTCATTCTCTTCATACCTTTGTATCTATGAGGGGGGATGTCTACAATCATAACTTCTTTACTATGGGGAAGATGGCCGTGACGGAGTCGCGTGTCATCGATTTCCCGTTTTCTCCGGAAGGTGACTGGCGGGCCCAGTATGATTCCGTAGCCTTTTCGCCCGGCGGCATTCGGTTTTCCCGGGCATTGAGGGAAGGGGAGTCTGTCTATACGGGCAATATCCACGAAGCCGGGAAGGAAGGGATGCCCTATGCAATGCGTTTGAGCGAGGGTTCCTTGTCGGTACAGATCAGGGGAGACGTGCCCGTCTTCAAGACCGTGCTTTGGGCCAATCACCGCATCGCCTGTCTGGAACCTTATAACCGGATTGACCTGGCTCCCGGAGAAACTTTCCATTGGAATATAGAATACACACTGTTATGAAAAACTTTTTCCTGACCCTTCTGGCTCCGCTGGCCGCAGCCTGCACCAATGCTGCTCCCGCCCTCTTTGACAAGGAGGCCTTCCATGCATCGGTAGACGGCAAACTGGTGGAACTCTACACCCTTCAATCATCGGATATTACCCTTCAGGTAACCAATTATGGGGCTCGCGTAGCTTCCCTTTGGACAAAGGATTCCCAAGGGAAGATGGAAAACATCGTTGTGGGCCACGACAACCTGCAGGACTACATCACCCCTCCCGGCGAGCGTTTCCTGGGTGCCACAGTGGGCCCGGTAGCCAACCGCATCGGCAATGCATCATTTGACATTGACGGGGTCGTTTATCACACGCCTGCCAATGACCATGATAAGAATACCCTGCATGGCGGTTTTGTGGGAACGGACCATCTGGTATGGGACGTAAAAGAGGTCTGTGACACCGCCATTGTCCTTACCCTGGAACTTCCGGATGGCCAGGAAGGTTTCCCCGGAAACCGGCAGGTGTGTCTGAAGTATACGGTTTCGGGCAGTGATTTCACCGTATTTATCCAGGTGAATACCGATCTACCCACGCCCGTCACTTTCACGCATCACCCCTTTTTCTGCCTCCGGGGCCAGGGAGTGGATACGGTGGAACCTTATTGGATGCAGATATTCGCATCCCATTATATCCCCGTGGACGACTTGAGCATTCCCACCGGGGAGATAGCGCCTGTGGAAGGAACTCCCTTCGATTTCCGGGAACCCCATCAGTTAGGGGAGAGGATAGGCCCTGGGTATGACCACAACTGGTGCCTGGATGCCGGAGGGGAAGTGCAGATGGCCTGCCGTATGTGGGACCCTCTCACCGGACGATGCATAGAAGTGCTCACGGACCAGCCTGGCCTTCAGGTTTATTCCGGCAATTTCTTTGACGGGTCCGAAAATGGGTCCAACGGCAAACCGCTGGGCTTCCGCAGCTCGGTGGCCTTGGAAACACAATACTGGCCCGATGCCGTGAACCAGCCTTCCTTCCCCTCTTGTATCCTCCGTCCCGGAGAGACCTATAAAAGTACTACTGTCTACCGCTTTACAATCACTCAATAAACCGTCCTGATGAAAACCCGTTCCCTGTTTTTTGCCCTTTTGGCTGTCTCAATGGGCGCCTGCGCGCCCAAGCAGGATATCCCCGTTTATCTGGATTCTTCCAAGCCCTTGGAAGAGCGCGTTTCCGATGCCCTTTCCCGTTTGACGATGGAAGAAAAAGTGGCCATGACGCACGCTCAGTCCAAGTTTTCCAGTCCCGGTGTTCCGCGTCTGGGTATACCGGAAATATGGCATACCGACGGCCCGCATGGCATCCGGCCGGAGGTATTGTGGGATGAATGGGACCAGGCAGGCTGGACTAACGACTCCTGCACGGCTTTTCCTGCACTGGTGAACCTGGCCGCTACCTGGGATAGGGATTTGGCACGTCTGTACGGAGATTGCATCGGCGCCGAAGCCCGTTACCGCAAAAAGGATATCCTGCTGGGTCCCGGCATCAATATGGGACGTACACCCTTGAACGGCCGCACCTTTGAATATATGGGCGAAGACCCGTATCTGGCCGGAGAACTGGTCGTTCCCTATGTGCAGGGTGTCCAGTCAAACGGCGTGGCGGCCTGCGTGAAACATTTCGCAGTGAATAACCAGGAGGTACGCCGTACGGCCACCAGTTCCAATCTGGACGACCGCACCCTCTATGAGATTTATCTGCCCGCTTTCAAAAAGGCTGTGCAGGAAGGCGGCGCCTGGGCTATTATGGGCTCCTATAATTTGTTCAATGGCCAGTTCAACTGCCATAACAAGCGCCTTCTCTGCGACATTCTCAAGGGAGAATGGGGTTTTGACGGAGTGGTTATCAGTGACTGGGGTGGCTGCCGGGACGACGACGAGGCCATTACCAACGGTCTGGACATCGAGATGGGCACCTGGACCAATGGTCTTAGGGGTGCCGCCTCGGACAGTTACGCCAACTATCACCTGGCCAGGCCTTACCTGGAGCGCCTGAGGGACGGCCGTGCCACGCAAGATGTGCTGGACGACAAGGCCCGCCGTATCTTGCGAACCATTTTCCGCACTTCCATGAGTCCTGAGCCGCATTTTGGCAGTTTTACTTCTCCGGAACATTATGCCGCAGCGCGCAAGATTGCCGCCGACGGTATTGTGCTGCTGCAAAACGACGGCGTCCTTCCCCTGCGCCCTCGGCAAGGGGCCAAAATCCTTGTTGTGGGCGAAAACGCCTACAAGATGATGGTGGTGGGCGGCGGCTCCTCCAACCTGAAAACGCAGTATGAGGTGATCCCGCTGGATGCCCTGCACGAAGTTTTTGACCGAAAGGCCGATGTGGTGTGGGAGCGTGGCTATGTTGGTGACACCACTACGGTATATAATAAGGTCGTTACAGGTCAGAACCTTCGGGATAGCCGTACGCCTTCGCAACTGCTGGCCGATGCCTTGTCGGCCGCCCAGGATGCCGATTATGTGCTTTATATCGGCGGTTTGAACAAGAGCAAGAACCAGGACAACGAAGGCACCGACAGGGAGGATATCGTGCTCCCGTATGGCCAGGATGCCTTGATTGAAGCACTGGCCGATGTGGCGAAAAAGATGGTCGTTGTGAACATCTCCGGATCTCCTGTTGCCATGCCCTGGGCCCCGCGTGTGAACGCCATTGTGCAGTCCTGGTACGGAGGCTCCGAGAGCGGTCATGCCTTAGTGGACGTGCTCTCCGGGGCGGTGAACCCCTCTGGCAAGTTACCTTTCACCATGCCGCTGCGCTTGGCCGATGGCCCGCTTAAGACCGAACGCCAGTATCCGGGTATTCAGGAAGAAGGGAAGCAGTGGTGGCAGGAGTATTACGACGAAGGCGTTTTCATCGGCTACCGCTGGTATGACACCCAGGGGATTGCTGTCCAGTATCCCTTCGGACACGGTCTCAGCTATACCTCTTTTGAACTGACCGATGCTTCCGTGAAACGGTCCGGCAAGAAGTGGACGGTTTCCGCCACGCTTACCAATACCGGCGATGTGGCCGGCGCCGAGGTCGTGCAGTTGTACATTTCAGACACAGAGGCATCCGTCGCACGTCCCGCCAAGGAACTCAAGGGCTTCGAGAAAGTATATTTGAAACCCGGGGAGAAACGTCGGGTGCAGTTTTCCGTGGGTTTGGAAGATTTGAGCTGGTTTGATGCTGCTGAACACGCCTGGGTGGCTGAACCCGGCGAATTCCACGCTCTGCTCGGTTCCTCTTCGGCTGACATCCGTGCCGATATTCCGTTCCGCTATGAAAAGTAAGGTATTTCTGCTTCTATTGGTGCTGTGGGGCGGGCTTGCCCACGCACAGGGATTCCGGGAACTGCCGCTTGGCAGCATCCGGCCCGAAGGCTGGCTGAGGGAACAGTTGCAACGCCAGGCAAATGGCCTCACTGGCCATCTGGACGAGGTGTATCCCCAGGTGATGGGCCCTTCCAACGCCTGGCTAGGTGGGGATGGTGATGCCTGGGAGCGCGGCCCCTATTGGATAGATGGATTGCTGCCGCTGGCATATATCCTGTCAGATGAGAATTTGATAGAAAAGAGCGGAAAGTGGGTGAATGCCATTATGGATTCCCAACAGCCAGACGGCTATCTGGGACCTGCGGAAGACCATTCTTACGTATATGGTCTTCAACGCGGCCAAACCCACGATTGGTGGCCCAAGATGGTGGCACTGAAAATCTTGAAGCAGTATTATATGGCTACGGAAGACCCGCGTGTCATAGACTGTCTTCTTCGTTATTTCCGGTATCAAACGATACATTTGGCCGAAACTCCGCTGGACCATTGGACCGACTGGGGCCGCTGGCGCGGAGCCGATAACCTGGATGTGGTGTATTGGCTTTATACGGTTACCGGAGAGCCTTTCTTGCAGGATCTTGCCGGACTGATTCACAGTCAGACGACGGACTGGACATCACTGTTTTGGGATGGCGCCATATTCTCCGAGCAGGGGAGTGTACACAGCGTCAATCTGGCGCAGGGCTTCAAGGCGCCGATGGTGTGGTGGCAGTTTTCCCGGGATGAACGCGACCGGGAGGCCGCATACAAAGCCGCCGAAACCATCGGCCATACCGTGGGTATTCCCAATGGCCTGTGGGCCGGAGATGAAATGCTCCACTGGGGAGCGCCCAATCGCGGCAGCGAGCTTTGCACGGCCGTGGAGATGATGTTTTCGCTGGAAACCATGCTGCGCATCTGCGGGGATATCCGCTGGGCCGACTGGCTGGAGCGCATTGCCTACAATGCCCTTCCCACGCAAATCAATGACGATTTTACCGCCAAACAGTATTATCAGCAGACCAACCAGATTTCCTGCTCACGTACCTGGCGGCCTTTTTCCACGCCGCACGACGATACGGACGTGTTGTTCGGCACACTCAACGGTTATCCCTGCTGCCTGTCCAATATGCACCAGGGCTGGCCCAAGTTCACGCAGAATCTCTGGTATGCCACCGACAACGCTGGCTTGGCCGCACTCGTGTATGCGCCTTCTTCCGTTACGGCCCGTATTTCCGGCAATCAACGAGTGCGCATAACGGAGACAACTGACTATCCGTTCCGGGAGACGGTCTCTTTCAGGATTGATTTCCCCGGGAAAAAGAATGTGAAGGCAACTTTCCCGTTGCAATTCCGTGTGCCCGGCTGGTGTGATTCCCCTCGAGTGGAGGTGAATGGGAAAGAGGTGGAAGTGGTGGCCAAGGATGGCATTCTGCTTTTGGAGCAGGAGTGGAAATCCGGCGACACCATTAACCTGAATCTTCCTATGCAGTTAAAGACCGAAGATGGATATGACAAAGCCTGGTCCTTTGTCCGCGGACCGCTGGTATATGCGCTCAAAATGGAAGAGAACTGGAACTGGGTTCCTTTCAAGGGACGTGACCGCTATTATGGTGACGGCGCCTGGGAGGTAACATCGGCTTCTCCCTGGAACTACTGCATTATGCGGGATGAATTTCGGGCCGATTCTTGCGCGGTAACCGAGCATCCCGTGGAGGGTTATCCTTGGGATATAGCATCCGCGCCCGTGAGCATCCGGGTACCTGCCCGCGAACTCCCGCACTGGCAGGCCTATAACGGCTGTCCGGGAGAAGTGGCCTATTGGACCGAAGATGGAGATGATACGGGTGAAGCGTGTGAAATTGAGCTCATTCCCTACGGTTGTACTACGCTTCGTATAGCCGCTTTCCCCACCCGGATTATCCCCTGGGACCGCTCTTTCAGGAATGAATATTTACCCAAGATTTGCGCCCATCGTGGCTTTTGGCAGTGTAAAGAAGCCGGTAATGCCCAGAATTCGATTGCCTCATTACGTTTGGCGCAGGAGAACGGTTTCTGGGGCAGTGAATTCGACGTCCACCTGACGGCCGACAGTGTGGTTGTAGTGAATCACGACCCCGACTTGAACGGCCTGCAGATCAGCGCGCACACGTATCGGCAACTCCTGACCAAACGACTGTCCAACGGGGAAAGCATCCCTACCCTGGACGAATACCTGAACCAGGGGGCGAAGTCACCATGCATGCTTGTGCTGGAAATTAAGCCTCAGCCCACAGTGCAAGCAACGTTGTATTTGGCCGAATCCTGCGTCCGTTCCCTTCGTGCGCACGACTTGCTGGATCCGTCCCGTGTGATGTTCATCTCCTTCAGCTATGATGCATGCAAATGGCTGGCACAACATCTTCCTGGCTACGGTAACCAGTACCTGGAAGGGAAAGTGGAACCGGAAATCCTGCACGCCGACGGCATCAATGGCCTGGATTATCATTTTATTGCCTTCCACAAGCACCCGGACTGGGTGGAGCGTGCACATGCCCTGGGCATGACCGTTAATGTATGGACCGTAGACCAGGAAGAAGAAATGCGTTACCTGCTGGACTTGGGCGTGGATGTGATTACCACCAATAAACCGCAGCTGCTGCGGTCAGTCATTCAAAGTCCGAAGTACTCCCGGTAACGGTCATACAGGTGGCCGGCCTGGTCCCATTCGGCCTCGCCCCAGTTCTGGTGCGGGATGTCGTGGGAGATTTCATCCAGGAAGGTGCCCGTGATGGGCAGGGCGTTCTTCTTGGGGACGATGAGCGTGCTTTCCAGCGACGTGTCCAGGTCAATGCCATACTTGTCCTGGCCGGAAGGCTTGCAGCCGGCGGCCAGCAGCGGGGCGGCGGCAGCGGCCAGCGCCCCTTTTTTCAAGAAAGATCTGCGGTTTTCCATCTCTGTGGTGTACTGTGTTTCTTTATTTCAAACAAAAGTATTATTTTTGTTTAGAATAACAAAGAAATCTTCAAGGGTCGTCCTATGAAAGTTAGTGGAAAAGTACTGTTTATCGCTTTGGTAGCCGCCCTTGGCGGTATTCTCTTCGGCTACGATACAGCCGTTATCTCCGGCACCACCGAGGTGGTGAAAATGCAGTTTGGCCTCACCACCGGCGGCGAGGGCTGGTATGTGGGATGCGCGCTCATCGGCAGTATCATCGGCGTCCTCCTGGCGGGGATGATGAGCGACTTCCTGGGCCGCAAGAAGACCATGCTCATTTCAGCCGTGCTGTTTTCCATTTCGGCCATCGGCTGCGCTGTCAGCGCCGATTTTACCCAGCTGGTCATCTTCCGCATGATCGGCGGTTTCGGCATCGGCATCGTTTCCATCGTATCGCCGGTGTACATTTCCGAGGTGTCTCCGGCCGAGGTCCGCGGCACGATGGTAAGCCTGTACCAGCTGTTCATCACCATCGGCTTCCTGCTGGCCTACCTGGCTAATTTCCTGATCCTGAAGGGTACGACGATGGCCGATTACTGGCGTCCGATGCTGGGGGCCGAGGCTATTCCTGACCTTCTGTTCCTGGTACTCATCTTCTTTATTCCCGAGAGTCCCCGATGGCTGCAGGTGCGCGGTCAACGTCAGGACAATTCCGAGGCCTGGGCAGCCCTGCGGGAACCCGGCATCCTGAAGGCCGTGCTTATTGGTTCGGCCATTGCCATTCTGGGCCAGTTCATGGGCGTGAACGCTGTGCTCTATTATGGCCCCAAGATCTTTGCCGACGCCGGTTTCCAGGACCCTCTGTTCTCTACTGTCCTAGTGGGTGTGGTGAATATGGTCACCACGGTCATCGCCCTGCTCATCATCGACAAGGTGGGCCGCAAGCAGCTGGTCTGGTGGGGCGTGGGCGGCATGATTTTCTGCCTGCTCATGATTGGCCTGTATTTCCTGCCCAGCACTAACCTGCCCACCTGGTTCATGCTCACCTTCTTCCTGCTGTACGTATTCTGCACGGCCATTTCCATCAGCGCTGTGGTGTTCGTGCTGCTGAGTGAGATGTACCCCAACCGCGTGAGGGGCCTTGCCATGTCCATCGCGGGATTCGCCCTGTGGGTGGGCACTTATCTGATTGGTCAGCTTACGCCCTGGATGCTGGAAACCCTTACTCCGGCCGGTACCTTCTTCTTCTTCGCTTTCATGTGCGTGCCGTACCTGTGGATTATGTATAAGCACGTGCCCGACACCACCGGAAAGTCGCTGGAAGAGATTGAAGCGTATTGGAAAAATTTGTAACTTTGTGTCCCGTAATGAAACCCCTTACTTCGGCAGAACTCAGCATCGAAAAGGATCGTTTGCGGGACATCCTGGATTCTTTAAGAAAAGGCCACCGCTACTACATGGACATCATGGTGCCCAACCTGGCGTCCAGCCTGGAGCGTATGACCGCGCCCTGCCGGGAGTATCAGCGGCAGATGTTCTGGAAATTCTTCTCGGACTACAAGGAGGAACTGCTGAACCACTTTTCCTATGAGGAAAACGTGGTGTTCCCCTATATAGAGGCCATGCTCAACGACGAAAACGGCGGCCAGTACTCCATCGGGGAATATGAACAGAACCACTCCAACGTCCAGGAAAAGCTGGACGACCTCAAGAACCTCATTACCAAATATCTGCCTGCAGAATGCCGGCAGGAGGACGCCAGCCAGGTGCTCAATGACCTCTATGCGCTGGAGCTGGATCTGGGAAAACACACCTTCATCGAGGACGATGTCCTCATTCCCGCCGCCACCCGCCTGGAGCAGCAGATGTCGGTCCCACGGGACGACGCCGAAGAACTGAGCGACCGCGAAAAGGAGATCCTGGTTTGCGTGGCCAAGGGGATGCTGAACAAGGAGATTGCCGATGCCTGCCACATCTCCGTGTACACCGTTATCACCCACCGCAAGAACATCACCCGCAAGACCGGCATCAAGACGGTGGCCGGCCTCACGGTGTATGCGCTGCTCAACAACCTGATAGATTTGAATACTATAGAATAACTATGGACTACAGCAAATTCATCAAATTCTATCCCGACTTCCCCATCAAGGGGGTCAACTTCGTGGACATCATTCCCTTCCTGCAGGACAAAGCGCTGTTCCAGAGCCTTTGCGACGACCTTACCGCCATGTGTGAAGCCCCCAATGTGGCTGCTCCAGAGGCCCGTGGTTTCCTGTTCGGCGCCGGCATGCTCTACGGCCAGAATCCCATCCAAAACCTCATCCCCCTGCGCAAAAAGGGTAAGCTCCCCTTTGCCGAGGGAGACCTCGTTCAGGTGGAGATCATGAAGGAATATGGACCGGATCACGTCTATTTCCGCCGCTCGGACATTGCAGCCAGTCAGCCCAGCGGGGATACCGTCGAGATTACTTTCTTCGACGATATCCTTGCTACCGGCGGCACCTCCCTGGGTTTGGCCAAGGGCCTGAACGCCCAGATTGTCACCATCGACGGCAAGCAGTACAAAGTAAAGGTAAAGGATTTCGTGTTCCTGGTAGAGATTGACGACTTACCCGGCCGCTCCCGCCTGGAGAGCATCGCTCCGGTGAAGTCCCTCATCCACGTGACGGAAGGCTAGCGGTTGCTCTTGTAGTCGAACCGGTCTCCGTGCCAGGTCCAGGAATGGAGCTGGTCTCCGTTGCGCACGGATACAACCTGACGGAACACCCTCATTTCCTTCCCGTCCACGGGATCGATGCTGGCGGCGGGAATCCAGTCCTTGCCGGAGAGCCGGTACAGGGAGAGCGCTACCCAGGAATTGTTGCGGCGGGCCACCACCAGTTCCGGAATCCGGTTGCCGGTGAAGTCGTGGATACCTACCACCACTTCTCCCCGCCCCCCTTCCAAGGCGTTTTCGTTCACATAGACGTCCCCGTTGTCCACGGTAACCTGAAACTGTTGGCCGTTAGCCTCGAACTCCAGGGAACCCGTCCGGCCATAGAAATAACTGTCCAGCCCAAAGATGAAGGTGCCGGAAGCGTTGTCCGAATAGGTACGGGTTTGAGCTGCGGCCAGCACGCACGCAACCACGCCCAGAAGGGTAAACAAAAGTCTTTTCATTGAACACAAAGATAAGGAATTATTCGTTAACTTTGCAAAAAACACAGCTATGTCGCTTGCAGACCGCATTTTCCAGGAAGGCATCACCTTTGACGACGTCCTCATGATGCCCGCCTATTCAGAGGTTCTCCCGCGGGAGGTATCCCTGAAAGGCCGATTCTCCCGTAACGTTCTTCTGGGCATTCCCTTCGCATCGGCCGCCATGGATACCGTGACGGAGGCGCCCATGGCCATCGCCATGGCCAAAGAAGGTGGCATTGGCGTCATTCACAAGAATATGAGTGCCCAGGCCCAGGCGGCCGAGGTGACCAAGGTGAAGACGCTGGGCCTGCAGGTGGCCGCCGGCGTGGGCATTACGCCCGACGTCCTGGAACGCGTGGAACTGCTGGTGAAGGCTCGGGTCGATGCCGTGGTGCTGGACCGCGCCCACGGTCCCTCCAAAGGCGTTATCGACGCCCTGAAGTCCATCAAGAAGGCCTTCCCGGGACTGGACGTGGTGGTGGGTAACATCGCTACGGCCCAGGCGGCGAAAGACCTTATCAAGGCGGGTGCCGACGGCCTCAAGGTGGGAATCGGCCCCGGCAGTATCTGCACCACCCGCATCGTGGCGGGCGTGGGTGTCCCGCAGCTCACCGCCATCGCAGAAGTGGCCTCCGTGGCAGGGGAAGACATCCCCGTGATTGCCGACGGCGGCCTTCGCTACTCCGGCGACGTGGTAAAGGCCCTGGCCGCCGGCGCGCACTGCGTGATGTGCGGCAGCATGTTCGCCGGCACCGATGAAGCCCCCGGAGAGGTGGTGGAAGTGGACGGCGTGAAGATGAAAGGCTACCGCGGAATGGGTTCCATCGACGCCATGGAAGCCGGCAGCGCAGACCGCTATTTCCAGAAAGGCGCCAAGAAACTGGTCCCGGAAGGCGTTGTTGCCCGTGTGGCTTACAAAGGCCCCGTGACCGACGTCCTCTATCAGCTGCAGGGCGGCCTCCGCTCCGGCATGGGCTACTGCGGCGCCGCCAACCTGACGGCTCTGCACAAGGCCCGCTTCATCAAGATAAGCCCTGCCACCGTGCAGGAAAACCACCCCCACGACGTCACTATTGCCAAGAAAGCGCCCAACTACTGATAACGCGTGGACGTAATCAATTGATATATAGATAATTAATAATTGATCCCTGGGTTAAAACGCCCAGGGATCAATATATAAATCACTAATAATCAAACATTTACACCCACGGTCAACTACTCCCACTCGATGGTTGCCGGGGGTTTGGAGGAGATGTCGTAGACTACGCGGTTCACGCCGCGTACTTTGCGGATGATTTCGTTGGAAACGTTCCGAAGGAAATCGTAGGGGAAGGGGAACCAGTCGGCAGTCATGGCGTCCGTGGATACCACGGCGCGCAGGGCCACGGGGTTCTCATAGGTGCGTTCGTCACCCATTACGCCCACGCTTTTGACTGGCAGCAGGATTACGCCTGCCTGCCAGATTTGGTCATAGAGTCCGGCCTCGCGGAGTGCCCGGATGAAGATATCGTCGGCCTCGCGCAGCACGTTCAGCTTCTCTTCGGTGACTTCGCCGATGACGCGGATACCCAGACCCGGCCCCGGGAAGGGATGCCGGTTGATGAGTGCGGCGGGGATGCCCAGGGCGCGGCCCACGCGGCGAACCTCGTCCTTGAAGAGCATGCGCAGGGGCTCCACCACATTCAGGTTCATCTCCTTGGGCAGGCCGCCCACGTTGTGATGACTCTTGATCTTGGAAGCGATGCCCTCGATGCCAGCGCTCTCAATCACGTCCGGATAAATGGTCCCCTGTGCCAGCCAGCGGGCACCCTCTATTTGCTTTGCATACTTGTCAAAAGTCTCCACGAATACCCGGCCGATGGCCTTGCGCTTGGCCTCGGGCTCCGTGACGCCTTTCAGTGCGGCCAGGAAATCGGCCGATGCATCGGCCCCTATCACGTTGAGGCCCATATCCTTGTAGGAGGCCAGCACATCGGTGAATTCGTTCTTGCGAAGGAGGCCGTTGTTCACAAAGATGCAGGTGAGCTGTGCACCGATGGCTTTGTGCAGCAGCACGCCTGCCACGGTGGAATCCACGCCGCCACTCAGGCCAAGTATCACTTTTTCGTTGCCAATTTGGGCGCGCAGAGCCTCAACCGTGGTTTCAATGAAGGAATCCGGCGTCCAGTCGCCCTTGCAGCCACAGATAGCCAGCGCGAAGTTGGCCAGCATCTGCGTACCCTCGGTGGTGTGATAAACCTCCGGATGGAACTGTACGGCATAAGTGGGCTCGCCTTCGAACTGATAGGCAGCGTTCACCACATCGGCCGTGGAGGCAATGACCTGCGCGCCTTTCGGAAGGGCCGATATGGTATCCCCGTGCGACATCCACACCTGCGTTTCCGGGCTCACGCCCTTCAGGAGGGGAGACGGGGCTACGGTGCGAAGCATTGCGCGGCCATATTCGCGGCTGTTGGAGGCTTCCACCTTGCCGCCGCCGGTATGGGCCAGATACTGGGCGCCGTAGCAGATGCCCAGCAGCGGCAGACGGCCGCGGAAGGCACTTACGTCCACCTGCGGGGCATTGGCGTCCCGCACACTGCACGGGCTGCCGGAAAGGATGACACCCTTCACCGTGCCGTCCAGGGCCGGGACCTTGTTATAAGGGTAGATTTCGCAATATACGTTCAGTTCGCGCAGGCGCCGCCCGATGAGCTGCGTAACCTGCGAGCCGAAGTCCAGAATGAGGATCTTATCCATAGCCTAAAAATAGGCTGCAAGTTACGAATTTTTTGCCGCAAGAACAACGGTGGCGCGGGCTTCGTGACTGCTGCCAAGGGTCGCGGCAGGCTACTCCACCGTCACGGATTTCGCCAGGTTGCGGGGCTGGTCCACATTCCGGCCCTTGCCCACGGCGATGTAGTAGGCCAGGAGTTGGAGGGGGATGATGGATACGATGGGCATCAGGCATTCGGCCGTGGAGGGTACCTCCAGGCAGTAATCGGCCCGGTGCCGAAGCAGCGTGTCCCCTTCGGAGATGACGGCGATGATCTTGCCGCCGCGCGCCTTGATTTCCTCGATGTTGGACACCGTCTTTTCATAGGTGTGGTCCAGCGTGGCGATGACCACGGTGGGCATCTCGGCGTCGATGAGGGCGATGGGGCCGTGCTTCATCTCGGCGGCCGGCAGGCCTTCGGCGTGGATGTAGGAGATTTCCTTCAGCTTCAAAGCGCCTTCCAGGGCGGTGGGGTAGTTGTAGCCGCGGCCCAGGTAAATGAAGTTGTGCGCATAGGTGAAGATGCTGGCCAGTTTTTCCACCTCCGGGGCGCTTTCCAGGGCTTTCCGGATGGTTTCGGGCAGCTGGAGCAGGGCGCCGGCCACCTCGTGGTAATAGTCCATGTCCACCGTTCCCCGCAGCTTTCCAATTTCCAGCGCCAGCATGGCCATCACGGTCACCTGGCCGGTAAAAGCCTTGGTAGAAGCCACGCCGATTTCCGGTCCCACGTGGATATAGGTGCCGGAATCCGTGGCGCGGGCGATGGAAGAGCCAATCACGTTGCACACGCCGTACACAAAGGCGCCGTTGCGTTTGGCAATCTCGATGGCGGCCAGGGTATCGGCCGTCTCACCGGACTGAGACACGGCGATGACCACGTCGTCGGGCCGGATGATGGGGTTGCGGTAACGGAACTCGGAAGCGTATTCCACCTCCACAGGGATGCGGCACAGGTTTTCAATGAGGTGCTCGCCGATGAGGGAGGCGTGCCAGGAAGTGCCGCAGGCTACGAAGATGATGCGGCCGGCATTCCGGAAACGCTCCTTGTTGTCCAGCACGCCGGAGAGGATGATTTCCCGGGTGTCCGGGTTCACGCGTCCGCGGATGCAGTCCACGATGGTGTCCGGCTGCTCATGGATTTCCTTGAGCATGAAGTGCGGATAACCGCCTTTCTCCAGTTGGGAAATGGACATCTCCAGTTTCTGGATATCTACCTTGGAGGGCTCTCCGAACAGGTTTTTGATCTGCAGGGGCTTGCCCTTCTCAATGACGGCCACTTCGCCGTCGTTCAGGTACACGAACTTCTGCGTATAGTCAATGATGGAGGCGGCGTCGGAGCTCAGGAAATACTCTCCTTCACCGATGCCGATAGCCATGGGCGAGCTCTGGCGCGCCGCGATGATGCGGCTGTCGTCGCCCCGCTTGATGACGGCGATAGCATAGGCGCCCACCACCTGCTGCAGTGCAATGCGCACCGCTTCTTCCAGGGAGCATTCATTGGTGTCCTGGATGTATTCGATGAGGTTCACCAGGACTTCGGAGTCGGTGCTGCTGCGGAACTTGTATCCGTGGGAGATGAGGGCGTCCTTGAGCACGCGGAAGTTCTCGATGATGCCGTTGTGGATGAGGGCCAGCCGGCCGCTCTGGGAGAAATGCGGATGCGCGTTGGCGTCGTTCGGCTCTCCGTGGGTGGCCCAGCGGGTATGGCCGATGCCGATGGTGCTGGCGGTCTCTTTCCCGCCCAGGAAGCGCTCCAGGTCGTCTACCTTGCCCTTGCATTTGTACAAGTCAATCTGGCCGTCCTTACCCACCAGGGCGACGCCGGCGCTGTCATAACCCCTGTACTCGAGTCTATGAAGGCCTTTTATGATGACGGGACAAGCCTGTCGCTCCCCGACATATCCTACGATTCCACACATATAATAATGGAACGATGTTAAATGATTAGACTAAAAGAAAAGTAATTCGCGGTACTTCGGAAGCGGCCACAGGGCGTCGTCCACCAGCATTTCCAGGTTGTCGGCGCTGTTACGCACCCGGGCCATGTTCTCCATCACCTCAGTAGAGTAGGACAGGGCCCGGTGGGCCATATCCGTAATCCGGTTGGCCTTCTTGCGCGCCTCTACCAGCGCCTGGGTGTCTTCCGACAGTGCGTTGATGTAAGCGGCAATCTTGCGGTACGTCTCGATATCGGCCTTGCAAAGCTGCTTGTACTCTTCGCCGAAGATTTCCTTGCAGCCCTGGATGCTCTTAATGAGGATGTCCTGGTAGGCCACGGCGGCGGGAATCACGTGGTTCAGGCAGATGTCGCCCAGCACGCGGGCTTCAATCTGCAGCTTCTTCACGTAGGTTTCTTCCTGCACCTCTACGCGGGCGTTGATTTCGCTTTGGGACAGCACGCCGGTAGCGGTGAACAGCTCCACGGATTCCGGTTTGCGGAAGGCCTGGAACGCCTTGGGAACGTTTGTGACGGGCGTGAGTCCGCGGCGGGGGGCTTCCTCCAGCCATTCTGCGCTGTAGCCGTTGCCTTCGAACATGACGGGGGAGGCTTCCTTCAGGAATTCCCGGATGACGGTGAGAAGGGCCTTGTCCAGCGCTTCGCCCTTGGCGGTGAGCGCATCCACGCGGCTGCGGAACTCCTTGAGGCTTTCGGCCACGGCGGTGTTCAGCACAAAGGTGGCGCCGGCGGCATTGGCCGACGATCCCACGGCGCGGAACTCGAAGCGGTTGCCCGTAAAGGCGAAGGGAGAAGTGCGGTTGCGGTCCGTGTTGTCGGGGATGATTTCCGGGATGGACTTCACCAGGTCCAATTTACGCTGGTTCTCGGTGGCTTCCGTAAGGTCTTCCATGCGCAGGATGGCGTCGAACACCTTGCTCAGGGTGGTGCCGGAGAAGACCGACATCACGGCCGGCGGGGCTTCGTGACCACCCAGGCGGTAGGAATTGTTCAGCGAACACACGGAGGCCATCAGCAGGTAGTCGTGCCGGCACACGGCGCGTACCACCGATGCGTAGAACGAGAGAAACTGGAGGTTCTTCATGGGCGTCTTGCCCGGAGAGAGCAGATTCACGCCCGTGTCGGTCTGCATGGACCAGTTGCAGTGCTTGCCGCTTCCGTTGATGCCCTGGAAGGGTTTCTCATGGAAAATCACCTTCAGGCTGTGCTTCACGGCCACTTTCTGCATCACAATCATCAGCAGCATGTTCTGGTCGATGGCCGTGGAGAGGTCAGAGAACACCGGTGCGCATTCGAACTGGTTGGGGGCCACTTCGTTGTGGCGGGTCTGGAGCGGAATACCCAGTTTATAGGCTTCGGTCTCGAAGTCTTTCATAAAGACGGCCACACGGTCCGGAATGGCGCCGAAGTAGTGGTCGCTCAGCTGTTGGTCCTTGGCCGATGTATGGCCGATGACGGTGCGCGAGCACAGCTGCAGGTCCGGCCGGGCGTTGTAGAGCGCCTCGTCCACCAGGAAATACTCCTGCTCCAGGCCCACGTTCACCGTAACGCCGTTCACCTTGGGGTCGAACAACCGGGCCACGGAAGTGGCGGCGCCGCTGAGCGCCTGGAGGGAACGCAGGTTGGGTACCTTCATGTCCAGCGCTTCGCCGGTGTACGATACAAAGGCCGACGGAATGCACAGGGTGCCGTCCAGGATGAATGCGGGAGAATTGGGATCCCAGGCTGAATAGCCGCGGGCTTCAAAGGTGTTGCGAAGACCTCCGTTGGGAAAACTGGAAGCATCGGGCTCCTGTTGCACCAGGGCGCTGCCGTTGAAACGCTCCATGGGTTTTCCGTCCTTTACGGAGATAAAGGCTTCGTGTTTTTCGGCGGTGGCGCCGGTAAGGGGTTGGAATAAGTGGGTGTAATGAGTTGCACCTCTTTCGATTGCCCAAGCTTTCATGCCGGAAGCGATTTCTTCGGCCATTTTCCGGTCTATCTTGTTTCCGGTTTCCCGGGCTTCAAGGATGGACTTGAAAGCGGCGTCGGACATATACCTCCGCATGGTTTCCAAAGCAAATACATTCTGGCCGAAGTACGTCGAAATCGGCCCGTCTTCCACGTAATGCCTCTCAGGCTTACGTGAGGACGCCACGGCGAGCGCCCTTTCTCGGAATGTAGCCATAGTATATATTTAAATGTCTGTAAGTTCCCGGCTCGGCGGCCGGCTTCTTACGGGGTGCAAAGTTAGTAAATATTTTTAAATTCCAACCGAACCCTACAGATTTTTCACGAAGTCAATAAACAGAGGATGAGACG
>JAEEGH010004603.1_pt1 | contig 35268 bp, 23 predicted proteins | sample 9134181 | NCBI WGS metagenome assembly JAEEGH01 (sample SAMN16246544, study PRJNA631951) | gut metagenome | biome: gut microbiome; feature: rumen; material: DP-attached | host: Bos | place: Iran: Karaj | collected 2018-10
AGGAGCAATGAAGATAAGAACTATTATTACGGCTGCGACCCTGGTGTGCATGATGGCACAGGGGACTGTCGCAGTGAGCGCCCAGAGCCTGTCGGGCCGTGCAGAGGACATGAGACACAAGATCCTGAAAACCTTTCATTCGCGGGTTTACAATCATGAGTACCCCTTGCGCGAGATTCCCGTGGAGACCAGCCCAAGTGTTCATCAGACCAGGAAGACGCAGGACCGTGCTGCGTCGTTCACCGACCGCGTGTGGTTCCCTGGCGAGTGGGAAGAGGTGAAGGCCATCATGGTCACCCCTTTCTACGACTACAGAGTGCCTGGCCATGAAGACGAAGCTGAGTGGTACGCAGCGCCCGTCGTTGGCGGCTATGCCGACTATTATCACTATAAGGAGTCTGACGATTGGCAGATTGACGGCGCCGGCCCCTACGTGACGGTAATGGACACCATGTCGGACTTCGGCAAGGTGTTTTTCCGACTGATGGACGGTATCCAGAAAGGCGGAGCCGAAGCCTGGGTGCGTGTGGAACAGCAGAGCGACACGGCGTTGGTGCATGAGACGCTCGAACGTATGAACCTGCGCCACGACCGCCTACGTTTCTTTTACGGACGGGGCAACTCCGTCTGGTACCGCGACTGCGGCCCCATCTGCTTTTACTATGGCGAGCAGGACAGTCTGGCCATGCTCGACTTCACCTACTCGCGCCACCGCCGTCCGCTCGACGATTCCATACCCTCGCTGCTACACAGGCAGATGGGCATACCCAACTACATGAACAAGGTGCTGTGGGAGGGCGGCAACTGCCTCGTCGACGGTGCCGGGGCGGTCGTCTCGTCCGACGCTGTCTATACCATCAACCAAGACACGCTCGGACAGATTGTTTGGGATGGAAAGGATATCAACTCGCTGCATTACGAGTACAAGCCCGCACTGACGCCGGACGAGGTGAAACAGGCACTGCACGAAATGCTGGGCCAGCGCGAAACGCATATCATTCCACGCTACCAGTTCGATGGCAGCACGGGCCACGTCGACCTCTATGCCGATGCCTACAACGAGAATGGCTATGTGTTCTCCGTCATGCCCGATCAATATAGTTCGTGGGTAGATTATACGACGGGGCACAACAATATCGACCTGCTCTGCCAGCAGAAGAGCATCTTCGACCGCAACTACTACACGATGGCACAACTGCCATTCCCCTCGATGAACAATGGAGCGCCTTTTGCCGACGAGGAAGAATACAACGCATATTACGCCCGCACCTACTCCAACCATTGCTTTGTGAACAACGTCATCCTGCAGCCCTGCTTTTCGGAGGTAGGGCCTGACGGCATGCCGACGGCAGCGTGGGACCATGTCAACATCGAGGCCATCAAGGCGGCCTATCCGGGCTACAGCGTCTATTGCATCGACGTGCGCCAGTTCGACGGCACAGGTGGTGCCATCCACTGTGTCACCAAGCAGATTCCTGCCGACAACCCCATCCGCATTCTACATAAGAATATTCACGGAAGCATCAATCTGGGGGAATTGACAGGCATCCCCGTCAGTGCCGTCATCACCAATCGCAGCGGTATCGACCATGCAGAGGTGTTCTGGCGCGACAATGGCGGCGACTGGCAGAAGCTTGACCTCACAGCCAACGGCAACCGCTTCTATGGCAGCTTGCCCATCAGCCTTACTGACGTGCCTCACACCGTGGAGTACTATATTTCTGCTACCTCGAACAATGGCAAGACCATCACCAAGCCCATCACAGCCAGTCAGGGGGGCTATTTTACCTTCACCTACAATGACGGCAATCCCGAATTCGACAGCACTATGTTCGACTTCGACACGAAACCCATGCCCATGGAACGTATCACCTTCACGTTAGGCACTGACTGGCTCACAGAAGACACCACAGAAGACGAACCCATCGCTACTGGTATCGAAAATGTTCAACGTTCAACGAACGATGGCTGGTTCACCCTCGACGGCCGCAAGCTCAGCGGCAAACCCAATGCCAAGGGCATTTATATTTACAACGGGCGAAAAAGGTCATTAGCTCAACCTTTCGCAAATTGAGTAGGGGGAAAAAGGTAAAAAGGTTTAAAAGAACGGACTGAGGTTTGGTCAGTCCGTTTTTTATTTGTACCTTTGCAGTCTATTATGTACATAAGTCAAGATAGATTATGGGAAAGATTATTGCTTTAGCAAACCAAAAGGGTGGTGTGGGCAAGACGACCACAACCATCAATCTGGCTGCTTCATTAGCCACTTTGGAGAAGAACGTACTCGTGATTGATGCCGACCCGCAGGCCAATGCCTCGAGCGGTCTGGGTGTTAACATTCAGGAGGTAGAATGTTCGCTCTATGAGTGCATCATCAACAAGACTGACGTCCGCGACGCCATCTATACAACAGACATTGAACGGCTGGACATCATCCCCAGCCACATCGACCTGGTGGGTGCAGAGATTGAGATGCTCGGCATGCCGGACCGCGAGAAGGTGATCAGCAACATGTTGCAACCAATCGTGAAGGACTACGACTACATCCTGATTGACTGTTCGCCGTCGCTGGGTCTCATCACCGTGAATGCGCTGACAGCGGCCAACTCGATTATGATTCCCGTGCAGTGCGAATACTTTGCGCTGGAGGGTATCACGAAGTTGCTGAACACCATCAAGATTGTGAAGAAGCGCCTGAATCCGAAACTGGAGATCGAAGGATTCCTGCTGACGATGTATGACTCGCGCCTGCGTCTGGCCAACCAGATATACGACGAGGTGAAGCGCCACTTCCAGGAACTGGTGTTCAAGACCGTCATCCAGCGTAACGTGAAGTTGTCGGAGAGCCCGTCGCACGGACTGCCCGTCATTCTGTACGACGCGGAGTCGGCAGGTGCCAAGAACCATCTGGCACTGGCGAAGGAATTGATTAGTAAGAATAGCTGAGAAGTTAGAGAAGTTAAAGAAGTTAACGAAGAATGGCTGTAAAGAAGAAATACGACAGAAGCGTGTTGGGACGCGGACTGGACGACATCGATGCCGGACGCGGACTGGACGCACTGATAGATACACATAGCGAGGTACACACCGAGGGCTCGTCGAATCTGAACGAGGTGGAAATCAGTATGATAGAGCCTAATCCCAATCAGCCGCGCCGCGAGTTTGACGAGGACGCCCTGCAGGAACTGGCTACCAGTATCCGCGAGTTGGGCATCATCCAACCTATTACCATTCGCAAGATAGAGGGTGCTAAGTACCAGATTATTGCCGGTGAGCGCCGTTGGAGAGCTTCACAGCTGGCCGGACTGACCACGATTCCCGCCTATATCGTAACGGTAGAAGACCAGAACGCCATGGAGATGGCTCTCGTGGAGAATATCCAACGCGAGGATCTGAACGCCATCGAGATTGCACTGGCCTACCAGCATCTGGCCGAGACCACAGGCATGACGCAGGCGAAGATTTCGGAACGCGTGGGTAAGAGCCGTGCCGCCGTAACCAACTATATGCGACTGCTGAAGCTGCCCGCACAGGTACAGATGGCACTGAAGAACCACGAGATAGAAATGGGCCATGCCCGCGCATTGCTGGCTATCGAAAGTCCCTCCCAGCAGATTAAGCTCTTCAAGGAGGTACAGCAGCAGCAGTACTCCGTGCGTAAGGTAGAGGAGTTGATTCAGAGTCTGAAGAGTGGCAACGACGTCAAGACCGCCAAAGGCAAAATTGCCGCCAAGGCACAACTGCCCGAGGAGTTCAACATCCTGAAGGAACGCCTGGCTCAGTTCTTCCAGACCAAGGTGCAGATGACCTACTCGCCGAAAGGCAAGGGAAAGATTACCCTCCAGTTTGACAATGAAGAGCAGCTGGAAAGAATTATGAATGCACTGGATGGGGCGAATGAGTAGGCTGTTGTCGATTGTCGCACTGCTTACCATAGCGCTTACAGGTTATGCCCAGCAGGAGAAGCTGACCGTCATCGAGACGGGCGACAGCATCGGACGGCTGTTGGCACCCCTCGACTCGCTGGCATTAGCCGATGCGGAGAAGATGGTGAAAGACACGCTATCCTCTGTAGTCGTCAAGAAACAGCGCCGGGAACGTGTCAAGCGCGACTGGAACACATGGAAACCAGATCCTCAGCGGGCTTTGTGGCTGGCCATGGTGCTGCCCGGGGCAGGACAAATCTACAACCGCAAATACTGGAAACTGCCCATCATCTATGGCGGATTCATGGGCTGCATCTACGCACTGACGTGGAACAACATGATGTATAAGGACTATTCGCAGGCCTATCTCGACATCATGGACGACGATCCGGGAACGGCCAGCTACAACAAATTCCTGCATCTGGGCAAGCAGATTACCCCAGCCAACGAGGAACGTTACAAGACGATTTTCAAGAACCGTAAGGACAAATACCGCCGCTGGCGCGACATGAGTTTCTTCGTCATGTTGGGTGTCTATGCCATCTCCGTCATTGATGCCTACGTGGATGCAGAGCTCTCGCAGTTCGACATCTCGCGCGACCTGAGCCTGAAGGTGGAACCCACCGTATTGCCCAACCATTCGGGAGGCAGTTGGCTGGAAGCACAGTCGCTGGGAGTCAGCTGTACGTTGAATTTTTGAGGAGTTAACGAAGTTAGAGAAGTTAAAGAAGTTAACGAAGTTAGAGAAGTTAAAGAAGTAGGATGAATAAGAAAGTACTATTGATGATACTCGCCATGATGCTGTCGGCCACGGGAGCTATGGCACAGATTGAAGTGGATGACGAGGACGACATCGACGACGAGGACGAACTTGTGGTAACCGACCAGAAAGGCAATGAGGAAATCATTGATTTCCCCGAGGCCATGACATACGACTTGGACTCGTTGCTGAACCTCTATATGTCCAAGACCTATCTGGACGAGAACGACTGCAACATGCGCGACGAGAATCCCACCTACACCCGCGAGGAGTACATCGAGCGACTGAGCCGCATTCCCACCGTCATGGAGATGGCCTACAACGACGTGGTCCAGAAATTCATCGACCGCTACAGCGGACGCCTGCGCCGTAGCATCAGCTACATGCTGGGAGCATCGAACTTCTACATGCCCATTTTCGAGGAGGCCCTGGAGATGTATCAGTTGCCATTGGAACTGAAATACTTGCCCATCATTGAGTCGGCTCTGAACCCCACAGCCGTCAGTCGTGTGGGAGCTGCCGGACTGTGGCAGTTCATGATTGGCACTGGCAAGCAATACGGTCTGCAGGTGAACTCGCTGGTTGACGAACGTCGCGACCCCGTGAAGTCATCGTATGCTGCAGCACGCTATCTGAAGGACCTCTACAGAATCTTCGGCGACTGGAATCTCGTGATAGCTGCCTACAACTGCGGTCCGGAGAACATCAACAAGGCCATCCGTCGCGCCAATCCTGCTACCGCAAAGAATCAGGATGGTGAGACGGCACCTGTCATCAAGGACTATTGGCACATCTACCCCTATCTGCCTCGCGAAACACGCGGCTACGTGCCAGCATTCATTGCAGCCAACTATATCATGACGTATTACTCGCAGCACAATATCTGTCCCATGTCGACGCGTCTGCCCGCGAAGACTGATACCGTCATGGTGAGCCGCAACCTGCATCTGGAGCAGGTGGCCGAGGTTGTAGGCATCAATATCGATTTGCTGCGCTCGCTGAATCCCATGTATCGCCGCGACGTGCTGCCTGGCGCCACAGAGCCCTGTGCACTGCGTCTGCCACAGACCGAGGTAGGCAAGTTCATTGATATGGAGGATTCCGTCTATAACTACAAGAGCGACGAACTGTTTAACAAGCGGACACAGGTCGATGTCAGGGACGACGTGCCAACCTACTATCATAAGAGCAAGCGCTACACACGCGGCAAGAAGGGTCGTGTCACCAAGCGTTCGGCACGTGCCAAGAGGGGGCGTACTACGGCTACCCGCAAGAAAGCCGCTACACCCAAGAAACGCGCCACGACAAAACGGAAGTCAACAAGCAAAAAAAGAAGGAGATAAGCTATGGACGAGGACATGATGATTCAGGAAGAGGCTGATGAGAAACTAGTAAATGCCGCGTTCCAGCGACTGCTGGATAGCTATTCGGCCTCACGCCACAGACAGAAGGTAGATATCATCACCAAGGCATTCAATTTTGCCAAGCAGGCCCATAAAGGCGTCAGGCGATTGAGTGGCGAACCATACATCATGCACCCCATTGCCGTTGCCCAGATAGCCTGTGAAGAGGTGGGGCTGGGATCTACCAGTATTTGCGCTGCCCTTTTGCACGACGTGGTCGAGGACACCGACTACACCACTGAGGACCTATCCAACATTTTCGGTCCAAAAATTGCCCAGATTGTCGATGGGCTGACCAAGATCAGCGGTGGCATCTTTGGCGAACAGGCCTCAGCACAGGCTGAGAATTTCAAAAAGCTGCTGTTGACGATGAGCGAGGACATCCGCGTCATCCTCATCAAGATCTGCGACCGCCTTCACAACATGCGCACATTGGAGTCGCAACCTGCCAATAAGCAATACAAGATTGCCGGCGAGACGCTTTATATCTACGCCCCGTTGGCCAACCGCCTGGGCCTCTATAAGGTAAAGTCGGAACTGGAGAACCTCTCCTTCCAATACGAACATCCTGAAGAGTATGCCAGCATCAAGGACAAGCTAAAAAATACCGAGGCATCGCGCCGCGAGCTGTTCGACCAGTTTACTGCACCTATCGAGGCGTCGCTCAAGGAGATGGGCATCAAATACATCATCAAGGAACGCGTCAAGACGCCCTACTCCATATGGACGAAAATGCAAAACAAGCGTGTGACGTTTGAGGAAATCTATGACATCCTCGCCGTACGCATCATCTTTACCCCCGACAAGCGCGAGGAGGAAATCAACGAGTGTTTCAACATTTACGTCGCCATCTCGAAAATCTACAAAAGCCATCCCGACCGCCTACGCGACTGGTTGTCGCACCCCAAGGCCAACGGATATCAAGCCCTGCACGTCACACTCATGTCGAAACAGGGACGATGGATAGAAGTACAGATTCGCTCCGACCGTATGGACGAGATTGCTGAACAGGGATTTGCTGCCCATTGGAAATACAAGGACGGCGAACAGGCTGAATTCTCGGAGGACGAGAACGAACTGAACGAATGGCTACGAACCATCAAAGAGATCCTGGACGACCCACAGCCTGATGCCATGGATTTCCTTGACGCTATCAAGTTGAACCTCTTTGCGTCGGAAATTTTCGTCTTTACCCCCAAAGGTGAAATCAAAACCATGCCAGCAGGCTGTACGGCACTCGACTTCGCCTTCTCCATCCATACCTTCCTCGGCTCACACTGCATCGGAGCCAAGGTAAACCACAAGTTGGTACCGCTGAGCCATAAGTTGGAGAGCGGCGACCAAGTGGAAATCCTGACATCGAAATCGCAACACGTACAGCCAGCCTGGATTAATTTCGTGTCGACAGCCAAGGCGAAGGGTAAGATTCAGGCCGTGCTGCGTCGCAACAGCCGTGAAACACAGAAGAAGGGCGACGACATCCTAAAGGAGTTCCTGCAGAAGAACCAGATAGAATATACGTTGGAGATTGTCGACCAGCTGGCCAACTTCCACGAGGTGAGCAATCGTGAGAAATTCTTCCAGGCACTGGGTGAGAAGACCATCCTGCTGGGCGAGAAAGACCTCGACGAGCTGAGTGGCAAGGTGGGCAGCAGGGGCTGGCGCAAGCTGGTACCCTTCCTAGGACGCAACAAAGCCAAGAAGCAGGGTGCCGGCGAACAGCAGGAACTGTTCGTCGTACCCGAGAAGTTCAACCGCAAGAAGCCTATCTTCATCAGCGAAGAGACCATCGGACAGTATAAGTTCAAGCACTGCTGCCATCCTATTCCTGGCGACGACATCCTCGGATACATCGACAACAAACACCAGATTGAGATTCACAAGCGTGCCTGTCCTGTGGCCGACAAGCTGAAGAGCGGCTTCGGCAACCATATCCTCGACGCCAAATGGGACATGCACCGTAAGATTTTCTTCGATGCCACGGTCCGTATTCAGGGCATCGACCGCATGGGTATTCTGGTGGACGTATCGCGAGTCATCACCTCACAGATGAACGTCAACATCCACAAACTCACCATCAGCGCCGAGGACGGCGTATTCGACGGCAGCATCGAGCTGCGCGTCCACGACCGCGACGACGTTAAGATTATCATGGACGAGCTGAAGAAGATAGAGGGTATTCAGGAGATTACGCAGATTATGTAAGATTCTCGTAATAACGAAATAACGTTATAACGTCATAACGACATAAACAAAACAAACGAAATGAAACGACTACTGACAATCATCGTGGCCTTTAGTGCCCTGCTGACGGCACAGGCCCAAAAATCGTACGACAACCCTGACACCCTTGTGGTAAGCCGCGACGGTACAGGGCAGTTCCGCAACATCGGTGAAGCCATCGAGGTGTGCCGCGCCTTTATGGAATACCATAAGGTCATCTACGTCAAGAAAGGCACGTATAAAGAAAAACTTGTCATCCCCCAGTGGCTCACTAACATCGAAATCTGCGGTGAGGATCGCGACAAGACCATCATTACCTGGGACGACCACGCAAACATCAAGGCCGACATCACCCCGCTGACCGCTGAAGGTCCTGCCCAGAAGATTGGCACCTTCCGCACCTTTACGCTGAAGATTCAGGGTAGTAAAATCACGCTGAAGAACATCACCATCGAAAACAACTCCGCCCGGCTGGGACAGGCTGTGGCACTGCATACCGAGGGCGACCGTCTGACGTTCATCAACTGTCGTTTCCTGGGACATCAGGACACCATTTATACAGGTAACGCCCAGACGCGCCTGCTGTTCAAGAACTGCTACATCGAGGGAACCACCGACTTCATCTTCGGCCCATCGACGGCATGGTTTGAGGGCTGTCAGATTTTCTGCAAGGCTGATTCATACATCACGGCAGCATCGACACCCAAGGAATCGCCCTACGGATACATCTTCAACAATTGCACCATTACCTGCGACCAGAATGTCAGCAAGGTCTATCTCGGACGTCCTTGGCGTGACTACGGCTATACGCTGTTCATGAATTGCGACCTGCCCCGCCAGATTCGTCCTGAAGGCTGGCACCAGTGGCGTCCGGAGGCTGTGAAGACGGCCCGCTACATGGAGTACAACAACCGCGGCGAGGGTGCTGCAATCGGACAGCGTGTGGCATGGAGCCGACAGTTAACCAAGAAGGAGGCTCAGCAGATTACTCAAGAACGAGTCTTCAGCATCAACGACAATTGGAACCCTGATTTATAACAATATCTTATGAAAAAACTATTCTCGACCGCCATGTTGTTGGTGGTTACCATGTTCTGCGCTGCACAGGAGAATCCCCTATGGCTGCGCTTCCCTGCCATTTCCCCAGATGGAAAAACGATTGCTTTTTCCTATAAGGGCGACCTGTTTACGGTTCCCGTCACGGGTGGACAGGCTCGTCAGCTGACCACCAACGCAGCCTACGATGCCTATCCCGTGTGGAGTCCCGACGGACAGCACATTGCTTTCGCCTCCAGCCGTGAAGGCAGTCTCGACGTATGGCTCATCGCACGCCAGGGAGGTACACCCCAACGGCTGACCACCCATAGTAATAACGAACGTCCCATTGCTTTCCTCGATAACGACCACGTGCTCTTCAGTACCTCGCTGATGGCTACGGCACAGACCAGTCTGCTACCCGAGAGCGTGTTCCCGCAAGTTTATGAAGTGAGCACCAAGGGCGGACGCCCCCGTCTGTTCTCTATCATCACCATGGAGGATATCAGCATACGCGCCAATGGCGACATGCTTTATCACGACTGCAAGGGCTATGAGGACCCCTTCCGCAAGCACCACCAGAGTGCTATCACACGCGACATCTGGTTGAAGAGCGGAGATAGCTTTAAGCGTCTGACAGCGTTCCGCGGTGAGGACCGTTCACCCGTTTGGGCACCCGACGGTCAGTCGTTCTACTATCTTACCGAGCGCGACGGCACCTTCAACGTGTGGAAGCGCCAACTGGACGGCAGCAACGAGCAGCAGGTAACGCGTCACGAGAAGAACCCCGTGCGTTTCCTGACAGCATCCACCGACGGCACCCTCTGCTATGCCTACGACGGAGAAATCTATACCTACCACAACGGACAGGAACAGAAGGTAAACATCAGCATCGTGGCCGACAGCAACGACAAGGATATCATTCGCAGCATCAACACCACTGGTGCCACCGAGATCAGTCTCTCACCAGAAGGCAAGGAGGTGGCCTTCATCATGCATGGTGACGTCTATGTGACCAGCGTCGAGTATAAGACCACGCGCCAAATCACCAACACGCCCCAACAGGAGCGCAACGTCAGTTTCTCGCCCGACGGACGCAGTCTGGTGTATGCTGCCGAGCGCGAGGGCGTGTGGCAAATCTATCGCGCTACCATCAAGAACAAGGGTGAAAAACAATTTACCTACGCCAGTGACATCGAGGAGGAACGTCTGACGAAAACCAATCTGACCTCACAGCAACCGCAGTTCAGCCCCGACGGCAAGGAGATAGCCTTCTTCGAGAATCGTGGCGACCTGCGTGTGATGAACCTCGACACCAAAGCTGTGCGCACCGTGCTCGATGGCAAATACCAATACAGCTACAGCGACGGCGATCTGTGGTTCGAGTGGAGTCCCGACAGCCGTTGGCTCCTCGCCAGCTATATCGGCACTGGCGGATGGCACAGCCCTGACGTGGCACTGGTCAATGCCTCAGGCAATGGCGAGGTACACAACCTGACCAATAGCGGCTATAGCGACACCAACGCCAAATGGGCACTTGACGGCAAGGCCATCATCTACTCCAGCGACCGTGCGGGCTATCGCAGTCACGGCAGTTGGGGAGCCGAAGAGGACGTCTATATCATGTTCTTCGACCTTGATGCCTACGAGCGTTTCCGGATGAATAAGGAGGAGAAGGCACTCTACGACGAAACTGAGAAAGAGGCCAAGAAAGCCGAGAAGGATGCCGCCAAGGACACTAAGACCAAGAGCAAGACTGCAAAGGGTAAGCCTGCAGCCAAGCCCCAGAAGCCTGCCTTGCAATTCGACCTCGACAACGCCCGCGACCGCATCATCCGCCTCACAGCCAATTCCACGCACCTTGGCGATGCCATTCTCTCACCCGGTGGCGACACCTTATATTACCAGGTAACCTTCGAGGACGGCTACGACCTCTGGCGCCACACCATGCGCGAAGAGAAAACGGAACTCGTCATGAAGGGTGTCGGACGCGGCAACATGGAGGCCGACAAGGGTTTCAAGAACCTGTTCTTAGTGTCACGAGGCATCAAGAAACTCGACCTTGCTAAGAGCAAGTCCGAAACCGTCAGCTTCGAGGCCCCCTTTGCCTGGAAACCCTACGAGGAACGTCAATATCTGTTCGACCACGTCTGGCGCCAAGTAGCCGACAAGTTTTACGACCCGCAGATTCACGGCGTCGACTGGGAGGGCTATCGCAAGACGTACGAGCGCTTTCTGCCACACATCAATAACAACTATGATTTCAAGGATATGCTAAGCGAGATGCTGGGCGAACTGAACGGCTCGCACACCGGAGCACGCTTCTATCCTGACGGAGCAACACTGAAAACCGCCGACCTCGGACTGTTCTTCGACACAGCCTACGACGGCGACGGGCTCAAAGTCCAGGAGGTCATCAAACGCGGTCCCTTTGCCGTCAAGAAGACGGGCGTCACTCCCGGCTGCATCATCGAACAGATTGACGGCAACGTCATCAAGGCTGGTGAGGACTACAACTGGATGCTCGACGGCAAAGCCGGCAAACCCGTACGCGTCACCGTGCGTAAACCTGAGGGCGGCAAGACCTTCGAGGTGGTGGTAAAACCCGTCAGCCAATCACAGCTTAGCGACCTCATCTACAAGCGCTGGGTAGACCGTAACCGCCAGTTGGTCGACAGTCTCTCGGGCGGACAGGTGGCCTACGTACACATCAAGTCGATGAACAGCGAAGGCTTCCGCCAGGTCTATAGTGACCTGCTCAGCGATAAGAACCGCAATCGCCGGGGAGTCATCGTCGACGAGCGTTACAATGGCGGTGGCTGGCTTCACGACGATCTGTGCACACTGCTCAGTGGACGCCTCTATCACAACTTCGTACCACGCGACCGCTATGTGGGCCGCGACCCGCTAAACAAATGGGTCGCCAAGTCGTGCGTACTCATGAATGAGGACTGCTATTCGAACGGCTTTGGCTTCCCCTGGGTGTATCGCGAGCTGGGCATCGGCAAACTCATCGGCACCCCCGTGGCAGGAACAGCCACCAGCGTATGGTGGGAGACACTCATGGACCGCTCGCTGGTTTTCGGCATTCCACAAGTGGGTAAGAAGGACATGAAGGGCCAGTACATGGAGAACCAGGAACTGCTGCCCGACATCGAGGTCTACAACACCCCCGAAGACTATATCAACGGACGCGACCCGCAACTGGAAGCCGCCATCCGCGAAATGATGAAATAAAGCAACGACAAACATGACGGAGAATCCATATATCAAGCAGTTTCCCGACCTCATGGCGGGCAAGACCGTGCTCTACGTGCATGGTTTCGCGTCGAGCGGACAGTCGGGCACCGTAACACGCCTGCGCACGGTGATGCCCCAAGCTCACGTTATTGCGCCCGACCTGCCCGTCAATCCCCACGAGGCTATCGACTTGCTTCATACTATTTGCGAGCTGGAGAAGCCCGACCTTATCATCGGTACCTCTATGGGCGGCATGTATACCGAACAGCTGCGCGGCTTCGACCGCATCTGCATCAATCCTGCCCTCGAGATTGCAGAGACTATGCGAGCCCACGGCATGACGGGCACGCAGCAGTTTCAGAATCCACGACTCGACGGCATTCAGGAATTTTACGTCGACAAGGCCCTCGTCAAGGAATACCGCGAGGTGTCCGAACAGTGTTTTCAGGGACTTACCCCCGACGACGAGCAGCGCGTCTACGGACTATTTGGCGACAAAGACGACTTAGTAGACACGCGTGGCATGTTCAGTGAGCACTACTCGCGACACACCAGTTTCCATGGTGAGCACCGCATGGACGACCAAAGCTACATGCACTCCGTCGTTCCCGTCATCCGCTGGATCGATGACCTCCAAGACCACCGCCAGCGCCCTATTATATATATAGGTATAGAGACGATGATGGATGCCTACCAAAAAACCGTTTCCTCCGTCCAGAAAGCTGTCCGTCTGTTGATTGAGCACTACGAGGTATTCTTTGTGGCACCAGCTGTAGACTATGCCACGACAGAATCGTGGCTCACAGAACATATCGGAGTACCAGCCTGGCGTCACACCATCTACACCTTCCGCCGCGATCTGCTCTACGGCGACTACCTTATCAGTCGGGAGAAAGAGGGCGACACAATGGCCACTTTGTTGGAATACGGTTCCGACACGTTCAAGACCTGGGAAGACATCATCGAATACTTCTCACGGCTGGGCGGACAATAGGCCACTCAACACAAAATAGGGGAATCCCTAATCACTTTTGGGGATTATCCCCATTCCCGTTTGTTGGAAAATGATTATCTTTGCACCGTGAACAATAAACAAGTGATGCGTATGAAGAAGTATATGATGATTTTAGCCGTCTCAGTAGTCATGCTGAGCAGTTGCGGTACATATACCGGAGAGGGAGCCTATGCAGGAGCCACATTTGGGTCACTGCTGGGGTCTGCCATCGGAGGCATCTCAGGAGGCTGGCAGGGTAGCAATGTCGGTCAGATTGTAGGCATGGCAGGCGGTGCAGCAGTCGGTGCAGCCATCGGAGCCGCTGCCGACAAGAAGGAAGCCGAGCGCTACGAAGCATACCAGCGTCAGCGTGAACAACGTCGTGCCAAGAAGAGCTATGGCGACGACATCTATGGCGATAGCGACAACAATGTCTATGGCAACAACAACGCCTATGGCAATGAGAATGTTGACAAGGGTTCTGGTTTCGACCCGACCAACAGCGGTGACGACCGTATCGACTTCGACGGTGCCGGCCCCAGCCAAAGCAGCGGAACAACTACTTCGACTTCTTCGTCGTCTTCGAAGAAGTTGCCCTTTTCTTTTCAGCCTCTTCAGCAATAAGTTGCCATAAAGGCTTCATACCCGTATCTCCCTCGTTGGTCTCCATCTCCAGCTGAGGGAGTTCTATTTCGTCGTCAGGCATGAAGGGTACGATGATGTTGCTGGCCTTCTGTACCACCACCATCGCAACACCCTTGGAAATAATATCTAACTCTTTCGCTGCACGCCACGAAAGATCAATAATACGTCCACGGACATAAGGTCCGCGGTCGGTGACGCGCACCAGCACACTACGTCCGTTAGCTGGGTTATACACGTGCAGCAACGTGCCAAAAGGATAGTATCGGTGGGCACACGTCAGACTATCTTTATGTAAGCGTTCCCCACTCGCCGTCAGCCGCCCATGAAATTTCTGGGCATAATACGAGGCTTTACCCTGCTGCACGTCCTGTGCATTCAAAAATGAGAAATGAGGAATGAGAAATGAGGAATGCGAAATGAAAAATGAGAAATGAACAGCACCCCAAAGCAGAACACACAGAATGAATGCGCGCTTCCCCAATAATGCATATTTAAATTTCTTCATTTCTCATTTAGGACCAAAGGTCCGTCATTTCTCACTTCTCACTTCTCATTTCTCATTTAGCACGAAGTGCTTATACGATTCCTTGCGCCAGCATGGCCTTGGCGACCTTCATGAAGCCGGCCACGTTGGCACCCTTCACGTAGTTCACGTAGCCATTAGGCTCCTTGCCATACTTCACACACTGCTGGTGAATACCCGACATAATCTGGTGCAGACGCTGGTCAACTTCCTCAGCCGTCCACGACATGCGCATCGAGTTCTGCGTCATTTCCAGGCCACTGGTAGCCACACCACCGGCATTCACAGCCTTGCCAGGAGCAAACAACTGTCCTGCAGCTACGAACTTGTTCACAGCCTCAGCCGTACAGCCCATGTTGGACACCTCGGCAACACACAGCGGTTTCTGGGCCAGAATTCTGTCGGCATCCTCACCGTTCAGCTCGTTCTGAGTGGCACAAGGCAGATAGATGTCAGCCTTCTGCTCCCAAGGTTTCTTGTTCGGGAAGAACGTCGAGCCTTCGAACTCCTCCTCATAGGGCTGGCAGACATCATTACCACTGGCACGCAGCTCCAGCATATACTCAATCTTCTCGTCGTCCAAACCGGCAGGGTCGTAGATGTATCCGTCAGGACCGCTGATGGTGATAACCTTTGCACCCAGCTCGGTTGCCTTCTTGGCGGCACCCCAAGCCACATTGCCGAAGCCTGACAGGGCAATGGTCTTACCCTTGATGTCCAGGCCGTGGGTTTCCATCATATGATGAACGAAATACAGAGCACCATATCCTGTTGCCTCCGGACGCAGAATACTGCCGCCCCATTCCAAGCCTTTACCCGTCAAGGTAGCGCCATGGAACTGGCTCGTCAGTCGCTTATACTGTCCGAACAGGTAACCAATCTCACGAGCACCCACGCCGATATCGCCAGCAGGCACATCCATATCAGGACCAATCACCTTGTATAGTTCCGTCATAAACGACTGGCAGAACTTCATCACCTCGTTGTCGCTCTTACCGCGGATACTGAAGTCGCTACCGCCCTTACCGCCGCCCATAGGCAGTGTGGTCAGTGCATTCTTGAATGTCTGCTCAAAGCCCAGGAACTTCAGAATACTCAGATTTACCGACGGGTGGAAACGCAAACCGCCCTTGTACGGACCGATAGCACTGTTAAACTGCACACGATAGCCGATGTTCACCTGAACCTCGCCCTTGTCGTCCACCCAGGGCACACGGAATGTCGTGATGCGCTCCGGTTCCACGATGCGCTCAATGATCTTGGCTTTCTCGAATTCAGGATGCTGGTTGTAAACATCTTTAATCGACTCCAGTACTTCGCGTACTGCTTGCAGGAACTCCACTTCGCCTGGATGTTTCTGCTCCAGACCTTGCATGATTTTCTCTACGTTCATAGTATAAGTTTTTAAGTTTTTATTGAATTAAAGTTAGTGATTTCTGTCACATTGTTAGTTTCACAAGGCAAAAATAGGGAATTTCCTTTAAACCGCAAAGGAAATTCCCAATTATTTTTACTGTATAGTTACAGTTTGTTAAATTCCGCCTGTTTTTTTACCTTTTTCCTCTTTTACTTTTTCACCTTTTACAAGATATGGAGGGTTCCCATGAGGTAGACGAGTCCGAAGCCGAGCACCATAGAGATGATACCCATGATGATACCCATCTTGGCCATCTCGTTCTGCTTTACATAGCCTGTAGCAAAGGCCAGCGCATTCGGGGGAGTAGAGATGGGCAGAATCATAGCCGACGATGCAGCGATGGCTACACCAATCAGGACAGTACCCGTGCCACCGATAGGAGCGAGTTTGTCACCCATGGCTCCACAGACGATGGCCAGAATCGGCATGAGCAGAGCTGCTGTAGCGGAGTTCGAGATGAAGTTGGACAGCAAATAGCAGATAGCGCCACCGAGCAACAGGATAAGCAGGGGCGAGAACTCACCGAAGGGGATGCTCTCGACAGCATTGGCTGCCAAACCAGAGGCGTTCAGACCATAGCCGAGAGCGAAACCACCGGCCACCATCCAGATGACGCTCCAGTTAATCTGCTCCAAGTCACGCTTGTTGATAACACCCGTCAGGGCAAAGACGCAGAACGGGATCAAAGCCACCGTGTTGGCGTTGATGCCCGTGAAGCGGTCGGACAGCCAGAGCAGGATGGTGACAATGAACGTCACAACAACCACCCATGACTGGAAGCCTTTCTCCATACCACCGTCGATCTTCAGTTCTACCGTCTTCTGGGTGAAGGGGAAGAACTTCAGCAACAGGCGCCAGCTGATAAACAGCAGCACAACGACGAGCGGGAACATGAACATCATCCACTGACCGAAGCCGAGGCCCATGTTCAGACCCTCGGGGTCGTTCAGATACTTCAGGGCGATGTTGTTCGGAGGCGTACCGATAGGCGTACCCATACCACCGAGGTTGGCTGCTACGGGAATAGACATGGCCAGAGCAATACGGCCCTTACCCTCGGGAGGCAACTGACGGAACACGGGGGTAAGGAACGTCAGCATCATAGCGGCAGTAGCCGTGTTCGACACGAACATCGAGAACAGGCCCGTGACGAGCAGGAAGCCCAGGAGCACCATTTCGCTACGAGTGCCGAAAGGCTTCAGCAGCACCTTCGCCAATTGGGCATCGAGACCGGTCTTCGTGGCCGCAATGGCCAGCACGAAGCCACCAATGAACAGCATGATGACAGGATCGGCAAACGAAGCCATTACGCCTTTATACGACAATAGTTTTCCAACCTCCGCTTCGTTCACCATCGGTGCTATACCACTATCCGAACAGAATAGCAGCATCAGGACGATAATAGCCACCGACGTGGCCCACGACGAAACAATCTCGAGAATCCACATCAGTGTGGCAAACGCGAAGATGGCGATGACACGCTGCTGGATGACAGTCAGATTCTCAATGCCAAACCATTCGGAGGGCATATTCCAGAGTCCTAACGTCACGAGAATTACTAACGCAATCTTGACGGCACGCTTGGTGTCGGGGTTGTACTTCCGCTGGTGACGCATCTTATGATACGTATCAACCAGATGGAAACCTTCGTAAATATGAAACATTACTTATTGATAGATTTAAATTTGATATATTTAATTTTTCGAGTGCAAAGGTAGCAAATATCTTTGAACTTTCAACTTTGAACTTTCAACTTTTCCCCCTGCGGATGCATATTTCTGCGTTTTTTACTCACTTCTTTCCACTTCCTTACCCGCTTTGCAAACTCCACGTTGCAAAACGGCATCTTCATTCAGGAGGAAAGAGCAACTATTCGGGAATGGATACGGACTTGCGATACCCCATACCTGTGACGTGACAGATGAGGCGGCCCTCCTGGTTCGTCACACGGACTTCAACAGAAGGGATTTTGTGATGGTTGCACACGTTGACGGCTTCTGCACGAAGCTGATCGCCCTCTTTGGCACTCGACACAAACATGATGCTGTTGCTGATGCCGAAGGTCAGCTGTCCCTGATAGTTCATCAGGGCCGCTATGGCCAAGTCGGCCAACGTAAACAAGGCGCCTCCCTGACAAACATGTCCACCATTCAGGTGCTCCGCCGTCACCAGCATCTCAGCCACAGCGTGTTCAGCATCCACCTCCGTAATCCTACACCCTGCATTCGCCGCAAAGCGATCCGTACGATTCAGTAATTCCTGTATATTCATAGTTGCAATGATTTCATCTGTCCGATTTCGCCTGCAAAGTTACACATTCTTATCTAAACAACAAAATAATCAGAAAAAATGATTACCAAAACTGCCCCCATATTCCCAACAGATGCAGGACCTTCGAAGTCCTGCATCTGAATAAGATAACGCACAAACACAACTCAAGGTTGAGCAAGTCAATATCAGAATTGTAGTATGCCAAATTCGTCGAATTCATCGAAGCCTTCTGGTGCGAGCTGAGTGCCGGTGGGGTCTTCGCTTATGGGAAGGCTGCCAGCGAGCATCGGCTGACTGAGGTCAAGTTCTATCACCTCAGTTGTCGGTTGGATATATCTTTTTTTCATAATTCTTCTTTTTTTTATTACTTAATCACGACAGTTTTACCATTCACGATATAGAGTCCCTTCGTGGGCTGAGCCACACGCTGGCCACTGAGGTTATAGACTTTTCTCATTTCTCCTTCCTCATTTCTCATTTCGCGAAGCGATGTCGTTCCACCGCCAAAATCGAAACTGAAGTATGTGGGGGTTCCAGCATCGGTCACCTTGACGAATGCCTTGTTGGCACCCAACGCAGCACCAGTATAGCGATAGAAGCCGAGGGTAGCGTTCTCGTTGCTCAACACGTAATATTTGAAGCCTGCGGCCACAGCAGTAGCCACATCGACACCTTCCAGCACATTGTCGCTGTAGTCGTCGGCACTGGCATCTGACGAGAGAGCCAGTGTGATGTTGTCGCGTGTTGTCTCCAAGATAACAGCCTGTCCGGCAGTAATCACCTTGTCAGCAATCGCTGTCAGTGACAGTGAAGAGCCGTTGACTGCAGCCTTATAGACGGTGGTATTATCATCTGCCTTGAAGTTTGCGCCACTATTATAATAGGTAGCCCAGTAAGCATCGCCCACCTTTGTTGCAACAATGTCGGTCACATAGGTGACATTGGCATCGGGGAACTCCTTAATCCAGGCAACAGGATCAACAACATGGAACTGAGTGGCCTTCTCGGGCAGGAACTGTCCCTTGTTGTTCTCCCAATTGAGTGTGGCAGGGTCGGCACTACAGAAGACAGTAGTCAGCAGCGGCACGTCCATGAAGGCATAGTAATGAATTCCGGTGAGTGTCGATGGTAGCGACAGGGTGGTCAGCGATGTGCAGCCGTCGAAGATACCTCGACCTATGTCCTCTACACCCTCTGGCAATGTCACCTCCGTCAGGCCGGTGCTGGCATAAAAGGCATAGTTGCCAAGTTTCTTCACACTGGTCGGCAGGGTGAGGCTGGTCATGGCCGTGAAGCCATAGAAGGCTAAAGGCTTGATTTCCTCAATGCCATCGGGTACCACGAGGTCAGTCACTTCGGTATTATTCTCCTTGTCGCCCACAAACAGCCGGTGAGTGTAGTTGAGGGGATTCGATGTGGCATTGTAGCCAGGGTAGCTGATGCCACACCAGGCAGCGATGCTCGGCGTGATGACCTTCTCCAAGGCGGTGCAGTCAGCGAAAGCGTTGCTTTCTATCGTGGTGACGGTAGCAGGGATGTAGATGCTGGCTAACGACGTGCATTTGTTGAATGCCGAGTAGCCTATCGTCGTGATATTGTCAGGGATGGTGATGTCAGCCAGACTGGTACACTGGCAAAACGTATATTCCGGCAGTCGGGTAATCTCTGGCGATGTGGGAATGTTGGCGGTGGTCAAACTGCTACAATTATAGAACAGCCAGCTTCCCATCGAGGTGATGGTGTTCGGCAGGCTGACGGCGGTGAGGTTGCCACACTCTGCGAAAGCATCCGAGCCAATAGAGGTGACGGAAGCTGGGACGAAGATGCTGGTCAACAGGTTGTTCCTTTGGAAGGCATAGCCTTCGATGGCTGTCACCACACCCTTATAGATGACGGTGCCTTCGCCCGTTGTGCTGTTGAAGTCGTGGGACACCAGCTCGGTGGCACCCGTGAACTTATCGAGGTTGTAGAACGACTTCGACTCCTTGCCCGTGGCAGTATAGCTGATTCGCGTCATATCGCCTACGAAGGTGACATTGGCATCAGGAAAGGCTGCCGTCCAGTCGCTGGCAATCATTACATGCATCTGCGTTTCCTTGCCGGGCTTGAAGCCCGTGCCGTCCCATGTCAGGGTGGAGGGCTCGCCAAGGTACCATACATCGGTGGCTCCCGACAGTCCTGCGAAGGCATCGGCACCAAAGGAGGTGATGCTGGCTGGCAGGTTCATAGTGGTCAGACCCGTACAGCCCTTGAAGGCATTGGCACCAATGGTGATGATGCCGTCGGGCAACGTGATGCCGGTCAGTGCCGTTGCTCCGGCGAAGGCATTGGCAGCCACGGCGGTCAGCTTGCCACCGAAGATGGCATTACCCGTGCCCGTCTCGCTGTCGAAGAAGTTTCCGTACATGACGGTGGCACCCGTGAACTTGTCAATGCCGAAAGTGCTGACCACAGCAGTGGCGCTATAGCTGACCTGCGTCATGTCGTTGACGAAGGTGGCGTTGGCACTGGGGAACTTCGACGTCCACATATCCACGTCCAAGACGTGCATCTGCGTCTCCTTCTCAGCCTTGAAGTTGTTCTCGCTTTCCGACCACGTCAAGGCAACGGGATTGACTAAACAATAGACATCGGTCACGCCGGTACAGCCTGAGAATGCCTTGTATTCCCACGTGGTCAAGGTGGAAGGCAGCGTGATGGTTTGGATATTCGTCACATCGTTGAATGAGGCGCTTGCTATCTTCGTGACACCCTCGGGGATGACCAGGTCGGTAATCACCGTGTGGCTCGCCGGCGTACCCAAGTAGAGCTTGTGTGCATACTTCTGAGGCCCATAATAGAACCCGTCATAATGCCTGGCAGCGCACCACGACGCCATGTCGGCCACGATGACCTTCTCCAAGGCACTGCAGTCGCGGAACGTGCCAATGTATGTCACGGTCGAGGGGATGTTGATCTGCTTCAGTGCCGAGCAGTTGTTGAAGGAGCTGATGCGCTCCATGCCCTTGTTGAGGGTGACGGTCTCTAACTTCTCATTGTTTGTGATGGTCACCTCCTTGACGGTCGAGGGGAAATTGATGGTTTCCAAGTTCGTGCAACTGTTGAATTGCACTATCTCCGTGCCTTCATTGAGCGTCACGGTAGTCAAGCCGGTGCAACCAGTGAAGTCTTGGAAACCAACTTCCTTGATGGAGCCCGGGATGTTCACCGTAGTGAGCGCCGTACAACTGTAGAACGAACCGCCTAAGGTGGTGATGCCGTCCTTGAGTGTCAGCTCGGTAAGGCTTTCGCAGCCGTAGAACGACTGGCTCATGCTCCTGATGGTCGAGGGCAGCGTCAGCGAGGTCAGACCTGTATGGGTGAAGGCACTGGCACCGATGGTCTCTACACCCTCGGGGATGGTGACCGACGTCAAGCTTGAACAGTAGGAAAAACAGGATTCTCCGATAGAGGCATCCTTGGGGATGACCACCGACGGGATGTTAGTACAACTAGCAAAGGCACTGGCACCGATAGACTTCAAGGTCGATGGGAACGAGACGCTGGTGATGCCCTCGCAACCATAGAAGGCATTGTTGCCAATGCTGGTGACGCCCTCGGGGATGATGAGGTTGGTAATCTCCGTGTCCTCGTCGCTGTAGATGTGCTTGGCATAATAAATAGGATTGCTGTAGAGACCCCTGATGTCAAGCGAGCACCACCAAGCGATGTCGTCAATGATAAACTTGCCCTTGGCCAAGCCTGAGCAACCGTCAAAGGCTAAACCGCTGTTTGCGCCAATTACCTTAAGCGACTTCGGCAGTTTGATGGTGGTCAGGTTCGAGCAGGCCTTAAAAGCCTGGTAGCCAATCGTGGTGACACCCTCCGGGATGACGATGCTCGTCAGGGCAGACTGCCACATCAGGGCATTGCTACCTAACTCCGTCACCTCGCCTTCGTAGATCACAGTACCAGCCTGTGTTCCGGCGTCGTAGGTATGGGACTGCACGGCAGTGGCTCCAACAAATAACTTCGTGAAATCTTTATCCTCGAAGCGGTCAATCTTCGCCGTGGCGGTGTAGGTAAATGTGGTTGTCTGAGCGTGAATGCCCAGGCACATCACTGCCAAGAGCGATGTGCAAAGTAATCGTAGTAGTTCTCGTTTCATACCTTATTATATTTATAGTTTAAATAATTATTTGGTTGTATCTGTTCAACCCGCTTCCGATGCTTGCTCGTCTTGTTGGGCAGGGATCTGCTGCGAGAAAAGTTTACGTAGACCTTCTTCGTAAACACGGAGGGCTTCGCGGCCTAGGGCGGTGATGCTACAGGTGGTGCGTGAAAAGCGACCCAGCCCCAATTTCGACACCTCAATATAACCTGCATCTTTCAGTGTAGTGATCTGTGTGCTCACATTGCCGCGGGTAGAATCGGTGATCTGGCACAGGTACATAAAATCGGCACTCTCGAGCGAATCGAGGGCCACCATGATTTTCAATCGCAGCTCGCTATGAAGTAAGGGATTGATAACGGCAAACTTAAATGTGTTCATAATTGTCGTTGCTTTTATTTTGTTCGTGTTGTCTTGACGTAGTGGCGGAACAGGTGTCCGGGGATGACAAGGGCGATGACGGAGATGAGCGATGCCACAAGCAGCTGCCAAGGCCAGAGGTCACCCTGAAAGAAGAGAGGAATTACGGAAAGTGCAGAGGCAATGATGCCGCAAATAATCTTGGGACGGAAATGAAGGATAATGCCCGTCATGAAACAGCCCATGCCTACGAGCAGTCCCTGATAGGCACAATAGCATTGGGGAAAAACACCTGTGAAGCCCATCGCTGTCCCACCCACGCACGAAGCAAAGCCAATAAAAATCCACATTATCAATATGATATTAGCTTCGAGTGTACGGTGATGGGTGCGCTCGTAGTCCTCATTCAGGAAATATACCATCAGCGGTACGCCAATCAGGGGGATTCCTGCCCAGAGCCACGCACACCAGTCTTCGTTCCACACCAACAAAGCCACGAACTCCAACAATAGCACAAAGGCTGTCGGGTAGCCCCAGGCGAGAAAGAGATTCTCGCCTGTAAGCTCCTGACGTTTCAACACTTCAGCCCGCGTTTGGCTAATGATGTCCAATTCCTGTTCGAACATCCTCGCTTTACTTTATTACGACCTTACGGCCATTGTTGATGTAAATGCCCTTTGTGGTGGGCTTGGCATTGAGACGGCGTCCGTCGATAGAGAACCACTGGTCAGACTCTTTGCCCGTCGTCGATGGTGTGTTATCGATGGGTCTGAAGCCGGTTGTTCCTTCCTCAAAGACCAGTTCAAACTTGCTGGCCGAAAGCGGTGATGCCAGTTCAAAATACCCCCTGAAGGAATTCACGTTAATGGCAGCGGTGGGATACCACAGCAGGTTGTTCTTCATGTACAGCTGCTGCTCGTTGTTGGCTGTGAGAGCAAACGGTGCGAACGTGCCATGATATGTAATGATGTTGTTCACATCGGCATACGACTCTGCAGCCGTCTTACTGATGGTCACGCTGGGGAAGAAGGGGTCGGTGATATTCTCGTCCCAGTAAGGGTTCTGGAAGATATATGCCTTGCCGGCCTCGATGTTCTGCACCTGCCAGAAGGTAACCTTCAGCAATTCACCTTCCATCACAGCATCGTGCATGCCCATAATCACCATCTCATTCAGAGGTGAACTAGCAATCTGTTCGGCTGTCATGTCGAAGGGCAGGCAGAGGGTATTCCAACGCTGATCCATATAGAACGTGCGCCCGCTCAGTACCACATTATCCAACTGACCCTTACCGGCAGTCAGCGTGGCAGTATTGTCCTCGTCGTCGAACAGATAGACGGCATCGCGCGGAGTAAATACAGTGATGGGACTCATCAAGCCTGTGGTCTCGTCGTCATAGACAGGCTCCACCTTGGCCAGACAGGTCTCTTCGGGCGTCAGGCCTTCGAGGAGCTGTTCCATCACACCCTCTCCAAGAGGAACCTTCGTCCATGCAGTGGCATTCTCCGGCTCGACTATCTCTAAGTTCATCAGGGTGAGAACACCGCCAACAGTCTCGTTATGGCGAATGAACAGGTAGCCATCATCGTCGTCCGCTGCCGGTTCGCGTCTGATGCCTGCCCGCAAGGCAGGAGCCTCTGCAGACTCCTCAGCGTCGCTGTCGTCGCCGGCCTCCATAGCAGCCGCTTCCTCGTTGGTCGTGGTGTATGCCTCCACCTTATAGCGCAGTCTGGCATTAAAGGCCTTCACCAGTTCTTCATTGCTCACTTCTGTTTCATCGGCGGGGTCGCCGCTGAGTTCCTTCTTAGGTATCCAACCGGTGCTGTAAGGCTCGTTGCTCTTAGCACCAGTCTTCATCTGTACGACCTTAGCAGTAAGCTGTGAGCCCTTCTTGGCAGGAATCAGGACGGCATGTTCGAACGAACCGCCTTCATGGTTCTCTGACCAAATGTCCTTTTCACTCTTGCTGAGATAGCCATTGCCTTCCAGCTTCCTGACGATGACATTGTCCATATTGACGGCAGTACGCTCTTTGCTCAACAAGCTGTACAACAGATTGTTCTTCTTCTCCGAGCCCCTGGCTTTCATCAGTTTCACCAGTGCCTTGTCGCGCTTGCGGATTTTAACTTTGGGATTGCGCGGACGTGCCTTAGATTTATGGGTTCTGAACTTCTGTTTTTTGGTCCAGCGTGACTTCCTTTTTGCATTCTTAGCATACCTGGGACCATCGATGGCGGGAGCCGCCCCACCCTCTTCCAACTCTACGCTACGCACGGCAACGTAGTAGGTTGTACTGGCTTCCAGCCCATTCAGCACAAACGGGTTGGTGGCTGCATCAACGATGGTGCCACTTTCCGGATCGGCATCAGCGTCGGTAGTGTATGACACCTGCCATGTAGTGGCGGCGCTCGACTTCCAACTCAACGAGACACCCTGATAGTTTTCGTCGTAGGAGGTCAGTTCCGTAGGCATTTTGAAGTCGTACGCCGTACAGTCGGCATTGAACGTAGTCAGCAGATGCGACTCCTTCAGTTCCGTGTAGTCATCATAGGTCTTACTGATGATTTCGTCGCCATTTTCATAATAGAAAGTAAATGCACACTGGGAGTAGCCGGCATAGTCGTCTTCATCTCTGATCCATTCGAGGTCGTAGGACTTGCCGCAGCACAACGTGAGAGCTCCACCTTCAAGCTTGCCTTTCAGCATCCTGAGATATGCCACTTCAAGACCCGTGTCGTGCTCTTTGACGCGAATGGCCTGATCGCCCCAGCCATTGCCGTCGCGATCCATAAAGGCATAGATGACTTCCGTCGTGCTGGCTGCATCACAGCTCATGGTCAGGAACGTCACTGAGGATGTCCAGTCGCTGGTTTCTTCGCCAACAACAGCCTGCACCTGCACTTCGTACTTCGTACCTGGGTTCAGTCCCGTCAAAGTATAAGAACGATTTTCCTGACCATTGACAGCTGTCCAGTCAGCGGCAGCAGCTTCCTTGTAGCGCAGATTCCATTTGGACTCGCCGCCACGGGGTGACCAGCTAACCAGAGCCTCTGTATCGGTGATGTCGGCCACAGCAAGCTTGTAAGGTTTCACCTTGTCCTCGAAACCAAGTGAAATCTGGTTCTTACGATAATAGACACCCGGCTTTAGCGTTTGTGTCCCAACCACGATATCCTCTGTCGGTGGATTCATGGGGTCGAAATTGACGGGGCTATCCTCGTTGGTTTTATAGTTATTGCTGATAGCTATCGCCTGATTACTGGCAGCGAACGCCGTACACCATGTATTGTTTCCATACTGGGCACCCTCGTTGTCGGTATTGTCATCAACGGTAAGAATGAGGTTCGACGTGCCGTTGTACTCAAACGGTGTGTCGAAATCGATTACCGTCCATTGGCCTTTTGCCAGTGTCACCGTTCCGCTGAACACTTTCTCTTCGGCCTTTACAGCTGTCCAGTCGTATTTGTCGCTAAAGTTTTCTTTATCGGTAAGTGTCAGATAGATGTCGAGCTCGCGGGGAGTGCCCGAATTCATATTATAGAAGGCAATGCTGGTAATCTTGCCAGCCTGTCCTATCTCTGCTGCCGTGTATAGCTGCTGTGTCAGCGAGTAGCTATAGTATGTAGAGGTAGGATGAGAACTGGAACCATAGTCGGCAAGTTCTTCACTGGGGATATACACCGTTGTGCCCTGTGCCCATGCAGCAGTGGCGGTGAGCACGGCAAGGAGCAGCATCATGGCTGTCCGAGCCATATTATGTTTTCTGTTCATCGCTGTATCTTTTTTTGAGTGGATAACATTAATAAAAAAAAGAAGGGAGCCCCAAAAGGTCTTCTAAAAGCTCGGGGGACTCTGGATTGTCAGTAGGATCACCGCCTCCACCTAATCCTAAATCCGTACTACTGCCTGTTAATAGCGGAGCAGTCTGGAGCAGGATTTCTTCTGTCACAGGTTTGAAATACTTTTTCTTCATAATCTTAAGTTTTTATTATTTAACATAGGTAAACATATCCAGTTCGTCAGAAGTAGCCATTCTGTACTTATGTCTATTTTTTAAACATTCTGATGCAAAGATAATGTTTATTTTTCAAACAAAGAAGAAATCGTACCATTTTCTGTTTGAGAAATTGTCTATTTAACATTGCTAAACACTTACACCTTGGGAAATTGCATTCCAAGGTTCTGCGTTTTTATACTTAAAGGGAGAAAAGAAATATACATGGGGTTGCAGGGGAAAAATGCGGACGTTCCCAGATTTGCCAGTCATCTATCTCTTTGAAAAGTCGAGTAAGGACATCCTTGTAGTCATCGGGATAGATCATCGTATAGATGAACCAAAATTTATAATTGGCCATTATCTTGGTGTAATAGCTATAGCCGTCTATGCAACAGCCATTCTCATACTGTGGTCCAGAGAGGATGAAATAATCATTGCCCTTCTTGCTGTCGGTGGCGTGAAGGATTTGCGCCAGCGAGTCCATGCCTGCTTGGAGCGACATGCCATCAGAATTCATCACGTGGCTTTCAATGACCAGGGTTATCCACTGGTCGGCATAGTCGAAGCGCATACGGCCTTTCTCTTCCTGAAGTGAATCTGGCTGGGCGTTGAAGAACGACGGGACGCGGACAACGTAGTCATAATCCTTATCTTTGTATTCATACATATCGGCGTATGTAAGGTAACGTCCGAAGACCTCTTTGTGCGACTTTAGATCGGCATAAGAATGAATCCAATCGATGCTCACCGCAACGATGATGAAGGCGATAAAAAAGAAAACGACCTTACGCATACTATTTGGGCTATTTCGACAGAATACCCGTTTCTTTATCACTATGGTTCATAGAGCGTTGGATGTCCCGATACTTGCGCCCGTGGTCAAAACGATAAGATAGTTTGAGAGTAAACATATTACCGTAGTCGCGAGAGTGCTGAGAGATTTCTTTCTGAACATAGCGACTTACGACCTCAGTCTTGTTTGTCAAAGGATGTTGGCTCAACGGATGTTGGGCATAGAGCGAAATGGAGAAGGCATCGTTCAAGCGATAGTTGCAAGTGATGTACCACGCTGGTGCCTGATGACCACGATGTTCTCCTTCCATAAAGTTCCATCCATTATCTGCGTATGCGCCAAGCGTCCAGCGCCCCAAATAGGCTTGTAATGAACAACCTCCATTGAACGAGGTATAGGTGTGCGTATAATCCTCTCCAAAATTAAAGAAGCGATATATGCCGCCATAGACGGTAGCTGTCAGTTTCTCTGAAATGATGTCCCACTGATTGTAAGTATTTATATAGAAGAAGTTGCACTCGTTGTCTGCGTTAGTCTGCGTCTGATAGAAATGACCATCTTGACGGATGTACTTCTCCATATTGCAATGAGGATTCAGGCGGTAATAGCCTTGTAGTTCTGAGGTGAAGCGAGACGTGGAATAAGATAGCTTCAGTTGGTGGGAAATGACTCGGTTTGGGTGAATGTCCGGATTGCCAAGAATGGTCTCCATCGCATTCTGCTTGATGCTGACGTTACTGACGAGGGCTATCTGGGATGTGTGCTGCGAGATTTCGAAATCATATTTCACCTTTAGCCTGTTGGTCAGGGGATAACTGACAGTGAACTTGGGACGGAAGAACCAGTAATCCTGCGTCGCATCTCCCTGACGATAGTACCGTCGGCTGGTACCAAGACCGCCCATAAACGAGAATTTACCAAGATGTCCCCTCAGCTGTGAAAATAGGTAAAGGCTGGAAGTGTGCATATCATTTGTCGCATCAACATCTCCTTGATATCTATTATGGCTATATCGCTGCCCATATTGTGCACCAACGGAAATAGTAAAAGGCTTCAATTGGTTCTCATAGACAGCCTCGCTCCAAAGGGAGTATGTCCGCCCGTTGATGTCATAGCGATAGGCTGTGCCTTCATCGTTTTCTGTATCGCCAGTGGTTTTGATATACGTTCCCACAACATTTGCTGTCAGTGACTGATGGCGACGGAAGTCTTGATGGTAGTAGAGATCAAGCGATGGCGAAGTGCTGCAGGATGATGAAAGTTCGTCATAGGAGATATCATTAATCATCATTTTTGCGTTACTACGCTGCGGTTGTATATCGCTACTTCCCAAGAACTTGGCCTGGAAAACATAGTTCGAGTCGCTTAGGCTATAGGTCAGCTGGGCATTGTGGCTGATATTCTTACTCTGTTTGTTCAGACTATAGCGATGAATGGAGGCAATGTCGCCTGACTCTAACTCATAAGAGGCCTGCTCATCGTATTCTGCCCCCTTGAAGTTGTGATAATCAAAGTCATAGCTGAGTGCAAACTCACTGCGACCGTGATTGATCTTGCCAAAGAGTGACTCATTGCCATTCACGGTGGTTAGCGAGTTGGTCAGTTGGGTGCCAAAGACATAGCCACTCACGGGTTTCTTTACCTTTATATTGATAATGTATGCGATGCCCTCACCATATCGCACACCAGGATTGTCGACAAACTCAATGTGGTCGATACCCAGCATGTCGAGTGTCTGCAAATCCTCGCGTGAAGCAATGATGTCGTTGATGCGGACTTGAACTGTTCCCAGATTCGTCAATGCCGTAATGCTGTTCATCGCCTCGTCCACGCGGATGTGAGGCAGAGTGAGTTTTGCCAGCAGCGAATAGGCGTTGGCAGAATTCTCTATCTGCTGTTTTGCGGGATAGATCCATTGGCCGTCCACCTTTTGTATAGTACGTGCGCCTTTTACTGTCACCTCGTCAAGAGTGACTGTTTTTTCCGTGTCTTGAGCTGCTGAGGTCAATGCGCAAACAGCCAATAAGCAAAACAATAATCTCTTCATTTCTTGCATTTTTGCTGCGAAGGTACGAAGAGATTCCTTTATTATCGAAAAAACTATCTGACATTTGTCTGACATTTCATTGTCAGGCTCGATGTCCGTTTCCTATCTACTTGACTTTCAGACTATAAGCCTTACTGCGGTCCGATTCGATTTTGAGGTCAGAATGTTGCTCTATGACTGGCTTTAGCCTGCGAATCAGGGTGTAGAGTGTCTCGCTGGCATCGGGTTTCTTGGGCCATAGAGCATCACAAATCTCCGTTTTCGTCAGTGAATGTGATGGTGACTGGAAGAACATCTCCATCAGCTGATGCTGCATGGGAGTGAGCTGTACCAAATTGCCATCGGCAGCATAGAAGCGACCATCCTCTTCTAAGTATGTCAGGCCACCAAATGCATTCTTATTGGTATTGCTCACCACTAACGATTCACCCACGATCGATTGCCGATGGCGATACCACATCAGCATTGCCCAAAATCCAGTCAATGCCCACAGGATAGTTGCCAGCCTTTGGTCTGATAGGCTGAAGATAGTGGCCTCAGAGCAATGCGCATACGCTTTGAACTTCTGTCCATGGGTATCAACTGCCAGAGTAGCTTTCCCTCGCAGTTCTGCTATCTGCAAATGGCTATTGAATGTCCGGATTGTGTCTTGACTGATGACATCGCTCTTTTGCTCCTCCAAGGCCAGAGCCAGCGCTCTGTCCATATCCTCATTCACCATCCTGCTTGTAGATCTGTAACTATCCAAGCTGGTAAAACTTGAAGCGATAATTAGTGCAAATAGCACGATGACTGCAAATTGTTGTTGTTTCATGACGAATCCTCTTTTGCCTTTTAGTGCTTGCAAATATAGGCATTATTTTTGTAACATCCAAATTCTCGGCTGTTTTTTTGACACCACAGTTTTTGTACTTAAAGGGAGAAAGAAGGCATACCTGGGGCTTGCAGGGGAAAGAACCCCGTCCTAACAGGGATTCAGACGGGATGTAGCAGGGACGGAGACGGGACCAAACTAATTTGCCCCGCCCGTGGCAAATTGTTGCGGCGGGCGGGGCAATATCTTGTGGCGTACGTGCGAATGTCTTGCGGCGGCCGCCAAAAGATGAGCATATTTTACTTATTACTTCCCAAAGGGAAGTAATGGTAGGTGGTACCGAATTTCATTTTCCTCAGCGTGGGATGCTCCCCTGAGCACAACCCATTGAGATAGCGCTGGGCGGAGTGGTACTTCAAGCCTGCAATAACCATGAAGATGCCAATGGTGGTGAAGCCTGGATACAAGGCGCGGCGCAAGGCCTGGGCCATAAAGGCGTCGTCGTGCATCTGACTGTTGCCCACGTTCGACTCCTTTTTGTAGAAGCCCCGCTGCTTGCGTTCCACCATCTTGACAAAGCGCTTCGAGGGTGTCAGTTCGATTCCGGCAAACTTGACGTCCTTGCCCTTCACCTTCGCAGGGTCGGTGAATTCGCCTTCCAGCTTGATCTTGGGGGCAAAAGTGCCAAGGGGTGTCTCCACCCGATAGCCCTCGGACAGCCATTCGCAACAGACTTCCATGAAGGTTTCGAAGGCAATGTCGACAAGGCCCTTGCTCACTCCACGATAGCCGCTATAGGCTTCAACGTCCTTCATGGTCCGTTTGTAGGGCGCAGCAGGGCGTACATAGAGCAGTGGTTTACCGTCCTCGCCGTTCGTGGGGCGGGTATACAATTCGAAGGGCATTCCGTCAGTCTTACGTGGCATGGTGTTTCTCTCCTTATTTATATATTAACTTATCAGGTACAAAGGTACAAAAAAAATCGTCAAAATGCAAGAAAAACGAGCATTATTTTGTGATTTTCTTTGGCATTTCGCTCATTTATTCGTACCTTCGCAGGCAAAAGACCAAGACGCAATGAATGCAAACATACCACAGGAGTTTAACAACTTCTTTCTGAAAGACGTGTCGTTCGTCAACCTGATGACGAAACGCATCTTCAACATCCTGATAGTGGCCAACCCGTACGATGCCTTCATGCTGGAGGACGACGGACGCATCGACGAGAAACTGTTCGACGAATACATGGAGCTGGGACTGCGCTACCCGCCATCGTTCACGCAGGTGTCGACGACGGAGGAGGCTGACCACGTGTTGCAGACAACGGACATCGACCTGGTAATCTGTATGCCTGGTAATGCCGACAACGACGCCTTCGCCGTAGCCCGCGACGTAAAGAAGATGGCACCCTACATTCCCTGCGTGGTGCTGACACCATTCTCGCACGGCATCACGAAGCGCATCGAGAACGAGGACATGTCAATATTCGACTACGTATTCTGCTGGCTGGGCAATACGAACCTCATCCTGTCGATTATCAAGCTGATTGAGGACCAGATGAACATCGAGCACGACATCAAGGAGGCCGGCGTGCAGATGATTCTGCTGGTGGAGGACAACATCCGATTCTATTCGTCGGTACTGCCCAACTTGTATAACTACATCCTGGAGCAGTCGAAGAACTTCTCTACTGAGGCGCTGAACCCACACTCGGCCGCCCAGCGCAAGCGAGGACGCCCGAAGGTGGTGCTGGCCACGACGTACGAGGAAGCCATACACTGGTACGAGATGTATCACGACAACGTGTTGGGCGTCATTTCCGACACGCGTTTCCCGCTGAAGGGCACGAACGGGCGTCTGGCACACGTCGAAGAGGGCGACCCGGAGGCTGGCCTGAAGCTGCTGCGCGAGATTCGTCGTCGCGACGAATACGTGCCGCTGATTCTGCAGAGTTCGGAGATTCAGAACAAGGCGAAGGCCGAGGCCGAGCACTTCCACTTCGTCGACAAGAACTCGAAGAAGATGAACGTCGACCTGCGCACGCTGATTGAGGATCACATGGGATTCGGCGACTTCATCTTCCGCGACCCCACCACCAAACAGGAGGTAGCCCGCGTGTCGACGCTGAAGGAACTGCAGGACAACATCTTCAAGATTCCCAACGACTCGATGCTCTACCACATCTCGCGCAACCACATGAGCCGCTGGCTCTGCGCACGAGCCATATTCCCCGTGTCGCAGTTCCTGAAAACGGTAACGTGGCACAAACTGAAGGATGTCGATGCCCACCGCCAGATTATCTTCGACGCCATCGTGCAGTACCGCCGCATGAAGAACATCGGCGTCGTGGCCGTGTTCGACCGTCTGAAATTCGACCGCTACGCCCACTTCGCCCGCATCGGTGAAGGCTCGCTGGGCGGTAAGGGACGCGGTCTGGCGTTTCTGGACAACATCATCAAGCGCCACCCCGAACTGAACCAGTTTGAGAATGCCACCGTGCAGATTCCAAAGACCGTCGTACTGTGTACCGACTTCTTCGACCAGTTCATGGACGAGAACAACCTGTGGGGCATAGCCCTGAGCGATGCCCCCGACGAGGAGATTCTGCAGCACTTTATGCGGGCACAGCTGCCCGACGCGCTGATAGCCGACTTCTTCACGTTCTTCGACGCCGTAAAGTCGCCCATCGCCGTGCGCTCGTCGTCACTGCTCGAAGACTCGCACTACCAGCCCTTCGCAGGCATCTACTCCACATACATGATTCCCTACCTGGACGACAAATACGAGATGCTGCGCATGCTGGCCTGTGCCATCAAAGGCGTCTACGCATCAGTATACTATAAGGACTCGAAGGCTTACATGACGGCCACGTCGAACGTCATCGACCAGGAGAAGATGGCTGTCATCCTGCAGGAAGTCGTGGGTCATCAGTACGGCACGCGGTTCTACCCCACCTTCTCGGGTGTGCTGCGCTCGCTGAACTACTACCCCATTGGCGACGAGCTGGCCGAAGAGGGCATTGCCTCACTGGCATTGGGTCTGGGCAAATACATCGTCGACGGCGGACAGACGCTGCGCGTGTCGCCCCACCACCCCAAGCAGGTGCTGCAGACCAGCGAGATGGACACAGCGCTGCGGGAGACGCAGACGCGCTTCTATGCACTCGACATGAGCCATGTAGGCGACGACTTCAAGGTGGACGACGGATTCAACATCCTGAACCTCCGAGTAAAGGAGGCCGACAAAGACAACTCGCTGCATGGCATCGCATCAACGTACGACCCCGTTGACCAGATTATCCGCGACGGCATCTACGAGGGTGGTCGCAAGGTCATCTCGTTCAGCGGCGTCCTGCAGCACGACATCTTCCCCCTGCCCGAAATCCTACAACTGTCGCAGAAGTTAGGCTCCGAGGAGATGCGACGCCCCGTGGAAATCGAGTTTGCCTGCAACCTGAGCGGACAGGGACAGAACACGACGGGCGACTTCTACCTGCTGCAGATACGCCCCATCGTAGACTCAAAGCAGGTGTTGGACGAAGACCTCGCAGCCATTCCCGACAGCCAATGTCTGCTGCGCTCGCACAACTCGCTGGGACACGGCATCTCAGAGGATGTCGTCGACGTCGTTTACGTCAAGACGGATGACGATTTCACCGCTGCTAACAACCCGCAGATTGCCATGGAGATTGAGCAGATCAACCGCCGTTTCCTGGATGGAAAATATGTATCGGACGATGGTACGGCCGGGTCGAACTACGTGCTCATCGGACCAGGCCGCTGGGGCTCCAGTGACTACTGGCTGGGCATCCCCGTCAAGTGGCCCCACATCTCGGCTGCACGCGTCATCGTCGAGGCCGGACTGAAGAACTACCACGTCGACCCCTCGCAGGGCACGCACTTCTTCCAGAACCTGACATCGTTCGGAGTGGGTTACTTTACCATCAACACCTATACAGGCGACGGCGTCATGCAGCGCGACGTGCTGGATGCCATGCCTGCTGTGGACGAGACACAATACGTGCGCCATGTGCGCTTCGAACGCCCACTGAAAATCATGATGGACGGCAAGAAGCAGCACGGCGTCGTGCTCTTGCCATAATCCCAGTGTGACGGGCAATTCCCTTGCCCGTAAGAAAAAAAGACTCCCACTCAGCATTGAGCGGGAGTCTTTCTTATCACGAGTAGAAATGTATTGCTTATTCAGCCTTTGCCTCTTCAGCAGCGGGTGCCTCAGCGGCGGGAGCCTCTTCTGCTACGGGAGCAGCAGCCTCAGCTACAGGAGCCTCAGCCTTAGGAGCGGCCTTGCGCGAACGACGAGTCTTCTTCTCAGCCTTAGGAGTCTTCAGCATGTTCTCGTCGAAGTCAACAAGTTCGATGAATGCCTTCTCAGCAGCATCGCCCTGACGGAAGCCGAGCTTGATGATGCGGGTGTAACCACCGGGGCGGTCACCGACCTTCTGAGCTACAGGGCCAAAGAGCTCTTTCAGGGCCTCTTTGTTCTGCAGATAGCTGAATACAACACGACGGCTGTTGGTGCTGTCGTCCTTAGAGCGCGTGATGAGGGGCTCTACATATTTCTTGAGTGCCTTTGCCTTGGCGAGGGTCGTAGTGATTCTTTTGTGCATGATCAGCGAGATGGCCATGTTGGCAAGCATGGCACGGCGATGG